>Ga0209319_1000109_pt1 | contig 142708 bp, 123 predicted proteins | sample RifGroE2_FD_184000 | JGI IMG/M metagenome (GOLD analysis project Ga0209319, IMG submission 184000) | Groundwater microbial communities from Rifle, Colorado - Groundwater E2 (SPAdes) (version 2) | ecosystem: Environmental > Aquatic > Deep subsurface > Groundwater | place: Rifle, Colorado... | reverse complement strand
TCATTTTTTGCAAGGTTTTGATCTGAATATAGTGTTTTTCCTGCAAAAAAGGACAATTCCAAAACCCATTTTATCAACCGTATATTGTTAATATCCTGATGTTTAAAACTTTGTTAAGGAGCGACTAATTATTCAAACACCAAGCGTGTGATTTACTAAACAGCACAAAATAAGATAGTTAATAATAAGATGTGATATGTACCAATTGCTTTTTTGATACGGGCTCTTAGTTTAGTAACTTCCATAAGGAGAACCAGGCTGGAATGGTTAACAAACACACCACATAAGAAATGAACATTAAGTAACCCACATTTTGGCCATCGCCGCCATACTTCCGAACCTGAACAACCAGATTTGAAGCAGGTGCTACTGCCGCTTCTATCACAATTAAGTCAGCCAACAGAGGATTTGAGTCAAGAATATGGGTTCCCTTTAAAATGATGATGGTGATGAGTGGCAGGAAAAAAAGTTTGGTACTGATTACTTTTAAAATATCGGAAATGGGAGGTAACTTACGCAATGAAACCGAACCGATGGTGGCCCCTAAAACCAATGTGGCTGCAGGAACTGCTGCCTGCCCGATAAAGTCGATGGATTCAATCACCAGGTGGGGAATGTAGGGATGCAGCCCCAATAATACCAATACAACTGCCAGAATAATGGCACTAAATGGCGGAGTCATCAGCTGTTTAATCGAAAATTTTTGTTCCGTCCTATCCGTAATCAAGTATTTTCCCACACTCCATAAAGCGGGATTTACGCCCAACACAAATAAAAAAGTATAAGCCGCAAACTGATCAAACTGGTCGGCAAAAGCCAGTTGACCAATAGGCAAAACCATATAATTGGCGTTCATGAACGACGAAATGGCAATGAATTTCTTATTAACGTTTAATTTTCTTGCATAAAAAATCCCTGAAATTAGCATCCCCAGGCCAATCATGGCTAATGCAGTTATTGGTAGTAACCACCAATATTCCGATTCTTCAGGTTTAAAATACTGGATAATTTTTGAGAAGGAAAGGCAGGGTAAGAGTATAAGAACCAAGATATGCGACAATCCTTCGATATGGCTATCGACTAAAATATTCTTCCGGACCAAAATACCACTTAGCAGGGCAACCATCAGAATAATGAAAACTGCATTGAAAACCGGGAAAAAATATTGAGTCCAGATAGCCATGGTATTATCTAAAGAAGCTGAAGTTCACACTTCCATAATTCTTTTGCAAATGAAAATGTGTATGTATTTCGAAGGATTTGTTTTTGGAATGTTCCAAAATAAATACTCCTTCAGGGGTCAGTAAATTATGCTTAAATATCAAATCAGGTAAGGTTTCTATGCCTTCTAAGTCATACGGAGGATCAGCAAATATTAAATCAAAAGTGCTTCCGCATTTGCTCAAATAGCTAAAAACATTGGCTTTTATAAGTTGAATCTGGGAATCCATTTTCAATTCTCCTATCATTTTTTTAATGAATGAATAGTGATTGAAATTCAATTCCACGCAAGTGATGTCGTTACAGCCTCTTGAAGCAAATTCGTAGCTGATGCTGCCTGTTCCTCCGAAAAGATCGAGCACTTTGAGCGATTCTACCTCAAATTCATTTTCAATGATGTTAAAAAGGCTTTCTTTAGCCATGTCGGTGGTCGGACGGGCCCTGAAATTTTTAGGAGGAACAATATTTTTTTTCCGGTATTTTCCGCTGATTATCCGCATTGGTAAAGGTTTATCATGTGTGTAAAATAATGTTCGGGAATTTCCTGAAAACCATAACTGTAATCGAAATGAGCGGGTTTGTTCAAATATTCGATGGTTTTGATGTATTTTTTAATCTGTTCCAGTTTGGAATCATCTTTTGCAATCATCCCCGAAATATTGAGTGGAACCTGCGATGGCGATAGCCCCATCTGGTCGAAGGAATTCAATATAAAATATTGAAAATCGTTCACCGATTGATAGGCAAAGGAATTAAAAAGCTTTAGTTCCCCCTGATCCAACACCGCAAAATCGAAGAAATCGGGATATACATTTACAAAAACCTGAAGTTTTGATTCAGAGAGTTTGAATTTCAACAACACCTCTTCAATTAATGGGCACGATTGGTGATAAATTTTTATGGCCGGGTATTGTTGCTCAAAAACGGATTTAATACCCGATGGAATGGCATAAACCACATACGACGAATTTCCATAAACGAAATTCTGAAGCATGATTTCGTTCGTTCCTATTTTATGATTGAACCCGAAAACTTGTTGAACCGTATTGGGATCGAATAGGGACGATGGGATAAACGTAAATTTTGGGGTGGCAAACAACAGTTTTACATGTTGGTAAGGTAAATTCAAATTAGTATCTTTTTGTAAGATGCTTTCTACCTCAGGTGCCAATACCTTAAATTGTGAAATTTTTGGGAACAAATGGTTTCCAAAAGCGATGAATTTGTTGCGTTCCCGGTCGAGGATGCAAAAAGAAAATCCCTTCAGTGTTAGCTGAAGGGACAAATGATAATTTGCAATATTTTTAATCGAAAAAGACTTGTCTATAAATTGAATGTTATTTACCAACGTCGGTTATTTTAAATATTATTCCCAGTTGCCGGCAGCGTTGTTGGCTTCAATCAGCGAACCTACTTTCAAACCTGGATATTCCAAACCATCGTTCAGGTTGATAACCATTTGTTTATTCATTCCTTGCAAAATGTATTTGCTTGGGGCTTTGGCTTCAAAAACTTTTACTTTCAGTTTTGAGCCCGTTACAACCTCGCCTGCGGCTAAATTGAATTGTTTGCCATCAGAAAATGGAATATACCTTAAGGAATCAATAGCAAAATTGTCTGCAAAGATAGAATCCAATACATTCACCCGGATGGTGTCACGTTTGATCAAACCTTGAGCAATAGCTTCTTTTTCAGTGATTTTTCCCAAAAGGTCTTCGTCAATTTCACCAATCTTTTTAATAATGACCAATGAATCGTGTTTAACAAAGTTGATTAAGGTATCGAAACTCCCGGTAAATTTTCCATAAACATCTTTGTAAGCTAACTGAGCTGTACGTATGTCTTTAAGGTTTTGGATGACCACGCTGTAACGATGGGTTTGTTCTTTTTTAAAACGTATGGGCTTCATAATACTTTCAACTAAAAAATAAGATAAAACCACTATCGAGATTCCTAAAACAATTTGAATGACAGTTTTCATTGTAATTTATGTGTTTAATTTATTTTATTTATTATCCCTATTCTCAGGTATTTTTAAACTTTACCGTTTAATGAGTCTTTTTAGAAAAAATTCCATAAGAACATCAAAACTATTTTTATAAGTTTGGATGCAAATTTAGAAATTATTTTAGTTTGGCAACTCCGAAACCATAATTTTCCTAGCATAATGATAAAAAATCATCTATCGGAATTATTCGCTAAAAATCTTGGATATGAGCCTACTTTGGAGCAAAAAATGTTGTTCGAAAAATTGGCCGGTTTTGTTTGGGAGTTTACCGATAAAAGTAAATCGCAGGACAAAGTTTTTATTATCAGAGGATATGCCGGGACAGGAAAAACATCTGTACTGAGTGCCTTGGTAAAAGCTTTGCCTGAATTGAAACTCAAATCGGTATTGCTTGCACCAACAGGCCGGGCAGCCAAAGTGCTTTCGAACTATTCAGGGAAAACAGCTTTAACCATCCATAAAAAAATTTATCGGCAAAAAAGCGTGAAAGGAGGAATCGGGACATTTGCGTTGGACCGGAACCTGCATCAGAATACGTTATTTATTGTGGACGAAGCCTCGATGATTTCGAACAGTTCGATGGACAACTCGGTGTTTGGTTCCGGTAAGGTTTTAGACGATTTGATGGAATACGTGTATAGCGGAACCGGCTGCAAACTGATTTTGGTGGGCGATACGGCCCAGCTTCCTCCGGTTGGTCTGGCTATCAGCCCGGCACTCGATTCTGCAACGATTGATCAAATGGGTTTTGAAGTTGATGAAGTGGAACTAAAGCAAGTAGTCAGGCAGGAACTGGACTCCGGAATTTTGACCAATGCCACCCGCATCAGGGATTTGGTGTTTGAAAATGCAATTGGATACCCAAACCTTGACCTTACCGGGTTTACCGACATACGCCGCTTGGGTGGTGCCGATTTGATTGAAGAACTCGATACCTGCTACCGCGAGTTTGGGGTGGACGAAACCATCGTGATCTGTCGTTCAAACAAGCGGGCTAACCGCTACAACGAAGGAATCAGGCGTTCCATCCTCTGGCGCGAGGATGAAATTGCTACCGGAGATTATTTGATGGTGGTTAAAAACAATTATTTCTGGTTGACCGAAGAGGAGAAAAGTAAAACCGAATTTATTGCCAATGGTGATATTGCTGAAATCACCCGTATCGGTAAATACAAAGAAATATACGGGTTCCGCTTTGCCGATGTGTCGCTGAGGTTTTTGGACTACGATGATCTTGAAATAGATACCTTAATTATGCTGGATACCTTGAGTTCAGAAAAAGCAGCTTTGTCGGGCGAGGACAACCAACGCTTTTTTGCAAGCGTAATGGAAGATTATGCCGAATTAAAAACCCAACGCGACCGCGTCAAACAGGTGAAAGAGAACCGGTATTTTAATGCCCTGCAAGTTAAATTCAGCTATGCGGTTACCTGCCACAAAGCGCAGGGGGGCCAATGGAAAGCAGTGTTTATCGATCAGGGTTGGATAACCGACGAGATGCTGAACACCGAATTCCTGCGTTGGCTCTACACGGCTTTTACCCGTCCGGTAGAACGATTGTATTTGGTCAATTTTAAGGATGAATTTTTTCAAAATTAATATGTCAAAAGTTACATTGTTTTCAGGAAGTATAGCTATAGGACTGGCGGCCATCATGTGGGGGTTCGACGGGGTGGTACTTACACCAAGGCTTTTCAATCTTGATGTTTTGTTTGTGGTGATGGTACTCCACCTGTTGCCATTTTTATTGATGAACCTGTTTCTTTACAAAGAATACCAGCAACTTAACGGTTTTTCAAAAAGAGATGTTTTGATTTTAACCGCCGTGGTTTTAACAGGCGGAGCTTTGGGGACTACGGCCATTGTAAAGGCACTCTTTCTGGTTAATTTTCAACAATTAAGTATTGTGGTTTTGCTTCAAAAACTGCAACCCATCTTTGCATTAAGTTTGGCGGCCTTATTGGTAAAGGAACGCATGTCGCGTTCATTTTTGATATGGGCTATCTTGGCTATTGGGGCGGGTTACACGTTGGCTTTTGGATGGAATTTGCCAAAAACATCAGACAATAATTCTCAAGTATTTGCGGCTTTATTTGCCTTACTGTCGGCATTCTGTTTCGGAAGTTCAACTATTTTTAGCAAGATGTTACTCGCGAAATATCATTTTAAAACCATCACATTTTTTCGGTATGGTTTCACCTCCGTATTAATGATAGTTTGGGTGATTGCCACTGGGCATTTTGGTCAATGGACACATACTACTCCAACCAACTGGATGTTCTTCATTCTTATTGGATTAACTACCGGTAGCGGTGCCATCTTTTTGTACTATTATGGTCTAATGAAGGTGAAAGCCTCTGTTTCGGTGATGCTTGAGCTACTTTTCCCAATTTCGGCCATTTTGTTTGACTACCTGATAAACGGTACCCAATTACTGCTTATTCAATGGATTAGCGCATTTGTAATGATTGGGGCTATCATTCAATTAAACCGGAGGAAGTAATTGAATTTCTTTTGTTAATAAAGCGTTAATTGCTTTCAGTAATTCAGAGCAATCAAGTAAATTGCCAATTATGAAAGTTCGGCAAATTCGGCATATCATTATTTTGGGATTAATGGCATTGGTGGGTATTGTGACCATTCAGGCTTATTGGTTGCTCACCACCTGGCACATGCAGCAGGAGAAACTCGATGAGAAAATCTGGTTGGCCTTAAAAAACACCATGCAGCAAATAAATGTGTTGCACGATTGTTTGCCCAACGATTTAAATCCGGTGCAGCAAATGACCGAAACCTGCTACATGGTGGATGTGTCGTGCGAATACAACCAAACCAACCTGGAACACCTGATTCACTCCCAGTTTAATAAACTAGATGTGAATATTGAGCATGAACTGGCTATTTACAATTGCAACAAAAATGAACTGGAATACATTGGAAAGTTCTCCGGTTCGGGTGAAAAAATCAATGTATCAGGTGATTTGAACGAGTGTTTTATAAAAGGATCTTCGGATTTGGTCTATTTCTTTTGCATCAATATTTCAGGCAGAACCGATTACCTGTTCAGCAAAATGAGGCTTTGGATACTTTTGTCGTTGGTGGTTTTAGTAATTGTATTGTTTTTTACCTATACCATTTTCTCATTCTTTAAGCAAAAGCAACTGGCCGAACTGCAGAAGGATTTTATAAATAACATGACCCACGAATTTAAAACACCTATTTCCACCATCAATATTGCCAGCGATGTACTTTTAGGTTTTGATACTGAACAGGTTCCCGACCGGTATAAAAAATATGCCGCAATCATTAAACAGGAAAACGAACGGCTAAACCATCAGGTAGAGAGCGTGTTGCAGGCTGCCCGGATTGAGAAAGGAAAAACCCCCATGAATTATCAAAAATGGGACTTGCACCAGTTATTGGATGAGGTTTTTAACGAAGAATTCTTGAAAAGCCAGACCCAGCATGTGGAATTGCAGATTCTTAAAAATGCACTTTATTCTACCATTTGGGCAGATCGCCTTCATGTGACTAATATACTCTTTAACCTTACCGACAACGCGTTGAAGTATAATCATAGCGGAAAAATTCTGATTCAAATAAATACCGCAAACGAAGGAAAATACCTTTTGATGAAATTTGCCGATAATGGTATGGGCATTTTACCAAAGTATCAAAAAAAGGTATTTCAAAAATTTTTCAGGGTTCCAACAGGTAACATCCACGATGTGAAAGGTTTTGGACTGGGTTTGTTTTATGTAAAGCAAGTTTGCGATGCCCATCATTGGAAAATTTCCTGCCAAAGTGAGTTGGAAAAAGGAACGGCATTTATCTTTAAAATCCCTTATTTGGTTTCGGATGGAAAGTCAAGCGAATAGCCCTACACTTTTGTATGTTGAAGATGACAAATCGCTTGCATTTGTCACCAGGGATAACCTGCAACAATTTGGTTACAAAGTAATCCATTTTGAAAATGGACAGACAGCGCTATCCAACCTAACCTCGTATAAATTCGATTTGTGCTTGCTCGATATCATGATGCCAAAAATGGATGGTTTTGAACTGGCCAAACGAATCCGCGAAATCAATCATGATGTCCCTATTTTGTTTTTGTCGGCAAAAGCCGGAGTCGATGACCGTATTCAAGGGTTTAAGCTGGGAGCCGATGATTATCTGACCAAACCTTTTAGCATGGAAGAACTCCGCCTGAAGATTGAGGTGTTTTTAAAAAGAAACCGGGTTTGGAATCAATCAAAAAACATGTCGAATCAATTAAAAATCGGGAATTCCATTCTCGATTACCAAAACCAGTTGTTGTATTCAGGTGCTGTGCAAACAAAACTGACATTGCGCGAAACACTTTTGCTGGAGCACCTTTTTAGCCATGCAAATCAAATTGTCAAACGTGAAGATATTTTAATGCGCATTTGGGGCGACGACAGCTACTTTAATGGACGGAGCCTGGATGTGTTTGTATCCAGAATCCGGAAATATTTGAGCGGTGATACTTCTATTGAGATTGAAAACATCCGGAGCATCGGGTTTAGGTTGCATCAAACCTAGTGTCATGTTAATCTAGCAATATCGGGAGTTCAGAAATTTTATTTTCCCTTTGCCTATTGGCACTTCCTCTAGGGGAAGAATTGCCCGCTCAATCGGAGCAAGTTCTCCATTGGGGGAGAAACCCGAAGGGAGAGGGGGGGGGAATTTAATATTTACCCGCCAATTTATACATAATATGACACTAGATCAAGTCAAATATAGAAAGACGGATAATATTCACCCGGTGACTTTTTGATTATAGCATTATGCCATATATTCACGCCTGGAGTCACCGTGTGAATTGATGCAAAAGCATGCTTGACTTGATACTAGAACATTTTTTATCATCAACAATTGATGTAGCAGAGGATTAGCCTGAAATAACTTTTCCTATCCCTAAGAAAATAGCAATCCATATCAATCCTTTGATTAGGAAAAAAAGAAACCCAATAAATCCAAGCCTTTTAACCCAAAATACAAATTTGTTCATGACCTTTCATTTATCATTTTTTGAACAGTTGGCACCACCAATTGTTCCGTTATGGCAAATATAGGGATTGAAATTTAAAACATATCACCATTTGTTGGGATTATGAAACCGGATTAAAACCGTTCATTTGTAATGTATAAATTTATTAATAAGTATGGATCATTTTAAAGCTGATGATAAAGTAGCAAAACTCATACACGCCAACCACTATCTGTTGCCGGTTATCAACCGGTTTGGTATCAGGCTGGGGTTTAAAGACAAAACGGTAGCGCAGGTTTGCACCGAAAAAAACATTGACAGTAACTTTTTTTTGGCCATCATAAATACCTATACCAACGAGGATTATTTTCCGGAACAGGATTTACTGAAGTTTTCGCCCGAATTGCTGATTGATTACCTGCGGAAAACGCACCGGTACTATTTTGAATATTTTTTCCCGGAAGTGGAGCACCGTCTCAATAAGGTATTGAACAGTTGCCAAGGTAATTGTGGCGATTTACAGTTGATTAATACCTTTTACCAAAAGTACAAAGTAGAACTTACCAAACATCTGGAAGAAGAGGAAAACCGGGTATTTCCTTACATATTAGCCTTAACCGGATGCCTGCGCACCGGAGGTCAGATGCCTGAACAGTTTTCAAATTATTACATTCAAAGCCGGGAACCTGAACACACTATGGTAGATCAAAAAATTTATGACTTAAAAAATATTTTGATCAAGTATCTTGAAGCTAATTACGACGATAATCTCTGCAACACCTTTTTATTTGCCATTTTTCAATTTGAGCGCGACTTGGTGGATCATGCTCGTATTGAAGACAAAATATTGGTACCCAAAGTAGTGGAGATTGAAAAAATGGTGCGACATGGATAAGCGGTTCATCATTATTCACCCTCACGAAATTATCCGTAAAGGGTTGTGGGCCATTTTGCGTGAATCGTTTCATTTTGAGTTTGTGCTTTTAAATTCGGTAGAAGCATTGAAAGATTATTCCGGGTTGAAGAATCTGTTTCTGGTCGTTTTTTTGGCCTCCGAATTAGATTCAAAAAATACTAAGACGCAGATTCACGAACTTTTGGCTTTGGATAATACGTTACAAATTATACCGATGTATTCATCTTCTTTGGAATGTAGTCCTCACGAAATCTCAATCAGCCAGGATGAACCCGCTTTTGCAATTACCGAAACAGTAAAGAAGCTCTTTAATAAACAGAAACCGGTGCAAAAAAGCATGTCCGATTTATCGGAACGGGAGAAGGATGTTTTGGCCCAGGTGGCTTTGGGTTTTACCAATAAAGAGATTGCCGACAAGCTTTTTATCAGCATCCATACCGTAATTTCGCATCGAAAAAACATTACCGAAAAGCTGGGAATTAAATCCATCTCTGGACTTACTGTCTATGCAATTTTGAATAAACTCATCGATACCGAAAATATCGACCCGGCTTCGCTCATTTAAAATCGCAACATTTAGGGATTTCAAACAATGTATTTGAGCCTTATTTTTGTAGAAGTTTATTCCGAAAGAAAATTACAAAATGATGCCGGAAATTTAAGAACAAGATATTTTACTGATTCCGACACAGGTAAAAAATGTAACTTTTGTCAATTTTGATTATTACTGAAACCACCTGAAAGCCACGGGTGGTTTTTTACTTTGGATGTTTAAAAAGTATCAATGCAGATTATAAAATAAATTACTTATACACCAGACGAAAATGATAAATAGTCTCTCGGCAAGCCGCCAATCCGATAGGAAATCTAAAAAAATCATCACTGTCTGATTCAACAATATGCACCACCTTCCGGGTATGAATTTCTGCATCGGAAATAGAAAAGAAAGATTCGGGAAATACGAAAACAAATCCTTATTTTTGAATGAACTGAGGTAGAATTAGGATTTTTTAATTGTCAATAAATCAATTTCCTACATTAAAAATATTGCTCAGAATTTATTGAAGCTAAACAGAAACAAATATGAAACTAAACACATTAGTTATAATTTCAATCTACTTTACAATGATTAGTTGCATTTCGGTTAGAAAAGCCTTTATTATTGAGGTAAGGGAGCAGTTACAAAATCAATCTATTTCAAATGACAACTTGGAAGCAAAGGACATTCAGTCGTTACCTGAATGTGTTCAACGGTATATGAATTATATAGGCTGTATTGATAAGCCCAAAATTAGCAATGTCCAAATTTTGTTTGGAAGAACCAAACACATAAAAGAACCAAATGCAACACCAACAGACCTAAGGTTTTGTGAGCAATATAATTTTAGTGAAATTCCTTATAGAAATTTTTACATGAATGGTAAAATGAAAGGACTCTCATTTGAAGGCAAAGAGAATTATATTAAAGGAAAAGGCAATATGAAGATTAAATTGTTAAATCTTTTTTTTGTCGTCAATTTAAAAAACAAAGAAATTGACCAGAGTGCTTTAGTCACATATCTTGCTGAATGTGCTTTGATTCCTTCTGGTTTTTTAAATAAAAACATTGTGTGGCAATCAATTGATAAGAATACGGTAAAAGCAATAATTGATGATAACAATAATAGCGTTTCTGGAATTTTTTATTTTAATGAGATAGGAGAATTAATAAAATTTGTATCCGATGATAGATACTATATAACAACTGAAAATAAATTAGTGAAAATGCAATGGATTGCTGAAATGGGTAATTATCGGCTAATGAGTTGTGGATTAAAACTATCCTCATATCTTAAAGCAACATGGAAACTTCATGAAGGTGATTTTCTATACTTTGATGGAGAAATTAATGATATAAACTATAACAAAACAGATATTAAGAACTAACAACAAAACATGGTATATAAATAATTGGGCGGTTAGTGCATATTTCAAGCGTGTGGTTTAAATTTAACTTTATGCTGATTATTTAATACCCAGCCACGCAGTCCTGCGCTGGGCATGTTGTATCAAGAAGCAGGGCAACCTGTCAAAAGCCGTTGGTGTTTTTTTATTTTGGATGTTTAAAAAGTATTTATACGGATTATAAAATAAATTACTTATACACCAGACGAAAATGATAAATATGGCGTAACTTTGAGTAACTTAAAATGTATTTAATTGAACAACAGGGATATTAAATATTATTTTTTGATCCTTTTTCTTCTTTTGGTCAGCATTCCGCTCCGGATAGATGCACAAAACGAAGTTCCCAAAAATAGTTTTGCATTTCACATGGGTTTTGGTCCTTTATATGGAGGAGGAACAGGTGCGGCCTTTTCGTATTGCTTTCCAATAAATGAAAAATATACCCTTTCCACAACGGTTTCGTCGGGGATTACCTTTGCATTGGGTTTTAATGAACTTCTGTCTTCCGTTGGTTACAGTGTCGGCATGGCCTTGGAGCACACAAAAAACCGACGGTTTATTTTGGGTGCCTGTTTCGGTACCCTTGGTGTGGCTGCCATCGACAGTTTGGATGAAACCCAACGGATCCGCACGGGCATCGGCCCATCAGGGTATTTAGGATACAAATGGATTTTTGAGAATAATCTGTTTGGCTTTATCTACCTTGGTCTTAGTGGTGTGGTAAATGTCCCGGAAATAGAGAATGGTTCTGGACCATCCTTTGGCATGGGCATTGGCTACCGTTTTAAACAAGATTGACACAGCCGTTGGATTTTCCATTTCTGCTGTTTTAAGTTCCCGGTTTTTCATTCCTTTTTTGAGGTTTGCCGCGGCTTGGTAGCATCCGGATAGTTGCGCCTACAACTTCGTATTCTTATTATCTTACTTTTTGCTGCGGATTTTAGCTATTTTCTAATTATCTTTTCCACCCAAATAAAATCAAAATTTACAGGAATGAAACATCCATGCACTTTGGTTCACAAAAAGGAATAAATATAACATGGATGTTCCATGAGTTCAATAAATTAATTAATATCTACGAATGAAATCAATCGGGTTTTTTAAGATATTTTCGAAATATCCACGTACTTTTTGGTTGGCCAATAGTATGGAGCTTTTTGAAAGATGGGCGTTCTACGGTTTTTTTATGCTTTTTGCCAATTACCTGACACTTTCCACTGATACGGGGGCTTTAGGGTTAACCCAAGCACAAAAGGGGACTATCATGGGTGTGGGTACATCCATTCTTTATCTTTTGCCAGTGATTACCGGAGCTATTGCCGACCGCATCGGTTTTAAGAAAACATTGTTTATTGCCTATAGTATTTATTTTCTTTCGTTTTTATTGATGCCCCTGAGCCGCACCTTTTTTACCGTGTTTATCAACTATCTTTTTTTAGCCATTGGGGCGGCATTGTTTAAGCCGGTTATCTCTGCCACCATAGCAAAAACCACCAACGAAGATACATCTTCCATCGGGTTTGGCATCTTTTACATGATGGTGAATATTGGTGCATTTGTGGGCCCCCTTGTGGCCTTGCAGTTTAGTGAAACGGCTTTTAGAATGGTATTTTACATCTCGGCAGTTTTTATTTTGGTAAATGTGGTGATTCTGCTTTTTTACCGCGAACCAGAGCGGCAAGCCCAAACCGATGATCTGTGGCAAGCCATCCGCCGGATTTTCATCAATATATTTACTGCTTTAAGCGATGTTAAGCTGGTGGTATTTTTGTTGATTGTAGCCGGTTTCTGGACTATGTATTACCAGTTGTTTTTCTCGTTATCGGTATTCATCACCCAATGGGTCGATACCGGAATGGTTTACCAGTGGTTGCATGAATCCTGGCCCTGGCTTATCGGTAAAATCGGCAGCCCCGATGGCACCATCAAAGCGGAATATTTTACCAACATGGATGCTTTGTTCATCATAACCTTGCAATTGGCGGTTTCGGCTTTTGTAATGAAATGGCGTCCCCTGCATTCCATCATGACAGGTATTTTGGTAAGTTCCATTGGTATGGGGTTGGCCTTAGCTACCCAAAACGGATTTTACGTAATTGTGGCGTTATTGATATTTGGAATTGGCGAAATGGCCAGTTCCCCAAAAATTACGGAATATATTGGCCGTATTGCTCCTAAAGAAAAGGTAGCCCTGTACATGGGATGTTCCTACTTGCCTTTTGCTTTAGGTAGTTTGATGGCCGGAAAAGTTTCCGGCACGGTGTATGAAACCCTGGCCGACAAAGTTGGCTTTGTGAACCGGGAATTTGCAGCCCGGGGGATTCCTGTACCCGGAGGCATTACTCAAAATGAACTCTTTGCCAAAGCCATGTCCGACTTTCAAATGGGTTCACTGGAATTGAACCAGTTCCTTTGGGACAAATACCACCCCTGGAATATTTGGTTGGTTGTTACTGCCATTGGAGTGGGTTCAGCCTTGGCCTTGTGGATTTACGACCGTATTTTGTTCAGTAAACCCAAAGAAACCGTTTAAGGTGTAACTATTAATGCTGTTAAATAAAACATTAATTTAGCATAGGATATAATTTAGGACAAATTGGATTTATATGATAGTAAGTGGTAATAATATGGGCATTTCTGCAAAATGTTAAGTTATGACAACTGAAGCTAGAGATTTACTAAATCGAATTGAAAAATGGAAGTGAGAATCCTTTGGACTGACTTTGCATTATCTCAACTTGAAGACATTTATGATTTCTATAAATATAAAGCAAGCCCAAGAATTGCTAAGAAATTAGTAAAATCCGTTGTCGAGGAGTCGATTACCCTTGAATCAAATCCGTTAATTGGAATTAATGAAACACCGCCACGCAGCCCCGCTCAGGGCATATCACGAACATGTGCCCCTAATGTAAAATGTTGATAAATGAATTCAATTACATTTCTTGTACCGTTTCACTGTAACCTTTTAAAGTTTGCTGCTCCTTATTGACAATACCAAAGGAAGGTTGATTCGGAATAAAAGATATTTTCATACTTTTGTTTTGTTCAGCAACAAATAAAAAATTAACTGTTAAAACTTAAACTAAATCAATTATGAAAAAAAAATCATTTATCATTTTAGCAATTGCCGCGATAGTGGCCGTGGGTATGGCATCGTGCACAGGAAGTAAAAAGGAGGGAACCGGTGAGGGTTCCGCGAAGGTGAAATACTACCGACACATCCTTTTCAGCGAAACCAGTTTCGATAACATTCAGGGAAGTTATGAAATCAGCGCCGAAGAGGCTAAAACTATCAATAACTATAAATTTACCTTTAATGAAATGAACCGTCCGGTTTCCATAGAATTTGGCAGAGGTTCTGTGTTGCTTGGGAATTCTGCTACCGATGCTTCCAAAATTGTGATTGAATATACCGATAGCACCGAAACCCGTACCTACTTTGATAAAGATACCTTGCCTCAAGTGATTGAGGGCGAAGTGTTCAAATCAGTTTTTAGTCTTGATGCCCATGGCATGCGCACCGGGCTTAAATTTTATGGCAAAGAGGGGGCTCAGATTGAAAACCGTAATAAAATTGCCTCATATACCTGGACCAAATTGCCTGATGGCTTGATTAAAGAAAACCGTTATAATTTGGCCGGAACCGAAGTGATTATGAATGAATTCTGTCCGTTTTATGAGTTGCGCTTTAGCTACAACGAAAAAGGTCATGTAACCCGGATGGCCAATTACCAAGCCGATACTCTTTATAATTGCACCGCCGAAAACTGTGGCGACATTGGTGTTTCGTACTTTTTATTCAAAATGAACGATTTTGGCGATTTGTTGGAATTTACAGTTCACAACACTACAGGCAGGTTTTCCAATTTATATTGGGGATGGGCCAAATTTGTCAATACCGTTGACTCCGTGGGCAATGTAGTGGAAACTGCCTATTGGGATCAAGACGAAGAATATCTTTCAGGGAAAAAAATACCGGTGTATCAGTTTAAATATGATGTTCATGGTTCACGTACTGAAATTGCATTTTTAGATGGAAACAGGAACCTGATGAATCATCCAGAAAGAGGTGTTGCTGTGATGGAATTTGTGTACAACGAATTAGGTCATCCCACCGATACTGTTAAATACGATAGTAAAAGAGTAAAACTTTAGGACATTTGTATGCAGAAGAAAAAAGCAATATTCTTTTTATGGATCGCTTTTGTGGCTGGGTGTACGAATCCAAACACAGAATCCAAAGGAATAACGGAAAGTAAGGCGCCTGAGGCCAACATTCCAGTACAGGTTCCGGCCGGTACCCAGCTTTTGCTTGATTATCTGAATGAGACCGGGGATTATGTCAACAGCCGGGAATTTCCTTCGTTAATAAAAGCTTCCATTGTTCACGAGGAATTGGCTGCAAATAATCTTATCATCGATATCCGGAAACTAGAAGAATTCAAAAAAGGCCACATCAAAGGTGCGGTTCAGGTAGATTTTACTAACATTCTGGAATATTTCCAGACCAAAATAAAACCTTTTGAATACGATAAAATAATTTTGGTTTGCCCTACCGGGCAATATGCCAGCTACACCACGTCGTTACTGCGATTGATGGGATATGGAAATGTATATGCCATGCGGTGGGGGATGAGTGCCTGGAGCCGGGATGTTGCCAATGATAATTGGCTGAAAGGGCTTTCACCGGCTTATGAAAACCAATTGGAAATAACTGAAAATCCAAAACCAAAAACCGGTAAATTTCCAGAAATTGCTGTGGCCGAAAATAGTGACGCTTTGATGCAATCCCGGATTCAGGCACTGTTCAGCGCAGGGCTTGAAAACACAACCATTTCGGCGGAACAGGTATTTAAAAACCCATCGGCTTATTTCATCATCAATTTTGAGCGGAAAGATAAGTATGACGGGGGTCACATTCCAGGTGCCGTGCGGTATAAACCTGCCGGAACTCTGGGAATTCCAAACGAAATGACAACTATTCCTGCCGGCAAAGAGGTGGTTGTATATTGTGGTACAGGGCATAATTCAGGCTTTGTGACCGCCTATTTGAACCTTTTTGGGTACAACGCCCGAACGTTGGATTTTGGAAACAACAGTTTTATGTACGGTAAAATGCAAAAGGAAAAAGAGACTCTTTCGTGGGTCACCTTTTCTGCCAGCGACATTGGTAATTACGAAGTTGTTGAGTAATTGCTGTATAATTAATTATTCCAGGTTGATTGTAGAATCAGCCTGGAATTTATATTTTAATACCTCACTGCCAATATGTTCCGTGCTGTCAGAAAGTGTTTCTGCGGATAGTAAATCTAAGGAACCATCGAACAAAAACAGATTTTTGTAGCCCATTTGAGTCATTAACATCCATGCTTGGGTGGATTCTATCAAAGAATTGGAAACCAGTACCAAGGTGGAATCTTTAAAAACATGAAACTCAGGATATTGTAAAATAGCTGCTAATGGAATATTGACCGCTTGGCTGAAATGCCCATGCTCAAAGGCCTTGGTACTTCTCAAATCAATAACTGTTACATTGGGCATCTGTTGAAGTTTTTCTTTGAACTGCGGTAAGGTAAGAATGTGGGTTTGTTCCAAACTTTTGGTGTGTGCCCGCTTGGCATCCAACAAAAAAGCATCTTTGTTGAAAGACTTTAAAACCACCAACGCGAGTATTACCGACAATGAAGCTATAACTATGATTATTCCTTTTTTTTGCATCTTTTGTATTTTAATATCTTTAGAATACCTGAATTTTCATAAGGTGTAGGTTAACGGACTATTAAATTCTGTGTGAAAGCAAAGCTCTCAGATCCTACAAAAGCTAATATTTGCATCATCCGCAACCCCCATCCAGTTTTTTCCGGTTTTTTTGTTTGGCTATTTTAAACTGAAACCGGATGCTATCAGGCAGGCTATTCGTCTCAATAAAAAGATTCCGGGCTTTCATCCGGGTTTCGAACAAGGCATTTTCACGGGCCGTGATGCGTTCTCCTTCAAAGCGGCCATTCATCACTGTTTGATACCACGAATTCATACCTCCTTGAAGGATGAAAGTGTTTTTATAGTCCATTTCAGCAACCAAAACCCATGCTTGGGTTGATATTATTTCGCTATTTGAATAGAAAATGCGCTTCATTTCGTTTTGCTCCAAATATCCCCCAAATTCTTTGTCCATCAGTTTAGCATACGGGATATTTACCGAACCCGGAATATTGCATTCTTTATATTCATCGGGTGAACGTAGATCGATTAACAAAATAGTGGAATCTTCATTAACCAACAATCGGGCTAATTGATCCACTGAAATCAAACCATCATTTTGTTTCATCTTTTCAACCAATTCCGAAGGCTTTAACTGTCCCATCGTGGTTTGATTGTTAGGCAGCAAGGCGAGTATCAATCCCATACCAACCAACCAAATTGAAATCAAAACCCGTGCATTCATGTTCCTTAATTTTAAAGTTCGTTGGTAATTTCAGGTTTAGGGAAAGCTTTCTCTGCTTTTTCGGTCAGCCAAAACATGGCTACTGCTATAATGATTAAAAACAAGGTAAACAGCCCTGCTGAAATACCCATCCATTCGTTGATTTTTGTTGGACCTTTGTAGTAGCCTGAGGCAAATTCGGCAATGTAGGGAAACGACTCGGCAAACAAAAAAGCTCCCACAAAGCCGCCAAAGAGGAAGAACAGGGCATCAATTTTGCCAATCCCCACGGCACAGATTCCCGTTCCGGGACAAAATCCGCCCATGATAAACCCGGCTCCCATAATGATTCCACCTACAATGGCTGCGCCCACGTAATATTCATTTACATAAACCAAATTCAAATCAATGAGTCCAAAATATTGCAGAAACAATGACCCTACCAATGCAAAAATAGCCGCAGTAAAGAATACTTTTAAAACAGTGGTGTCGTACCCGTAAAACATGCCAGCCAGCTTGCGGCTCGACGAAAACCCGGCTTGCTCCAAAGCAAACCCAAACGCGATGCCTATCAGGAATGCAGTTAAGAGATCAACCCAAAGAGGTGCATCGGAAAGTATGAATAATGGTCCCATTGTATTTTCGTTTATTGATAATTACCATCGAAAGCTATTCATTGAACTAAATCCAGTTTTTCCTGAAAAACCAGGCAAAAAGATAGGCTGAACCAAAAATAGCCACCATGGTTACAAAACCAGCAGTTGAAAGCACAGCCATTCCGGAAAGTGCTGCTCCACTGGTACATCCACGTGCCAGCTGCGCACCGTACACAAAAAATAGTCCGCCTAAAAATGCAAAGAGCAATCGTTTTTTTGCTGATATTTTGGGAGAATGTTCAATTTTTAGTTTCAACCGCCCCGAAAAGGCACCGGAAATAAATCCACCAGCTAAAACCCCCAATATTTCAAATACCAACCAGTTTTGCAACGGCTTTTTTTCTCCGTTGAAATAACTGCTGTAATATACCGATTTTTCAGCATGTTCCGGTGCAACTGCCCCAACAACAGAAACCACCGCATATTTAACGCCACCACTGGCACCCAGCCCCCGACCTGAAAAATACATGGCAGCCAGTAATACAGAACCTAACAGGCATCCGGCCAGATAAGGATTCATATAACTCCTTTTTATCATAAGATTTAATGTTTCTAATTTTGCACTAAGTTAATCAATTGGTTGTTTTCGTCATTCACCGATGTATTTTTTACATTCACCGTTTTTTGATGGCAAAAAAGGACTTTATAGGTAACCTTTGTCCTGCAAAACCGTCTTTCGGTGCGTACCTTTAAACCTTGTTACTATGATTTCCAGCCCTTACTATTTGAAAAGCCGTAACGAAAACCCAATTCAATTTTATGATGATTTGGCACAGTTTACCGACCATGTAATTGAAAAAGGATCCCATACTTTACAAAGTTATATTGATGAATTTATTTCTTTTTCGGAAAAACAGGAGCTGAAAATATACCAGGCCAACGAGCATTTGATGGAACTGTTGATGGCGGGAGTATTCTGGACCAATTACCACTATCAGTTTTCGAATGATTCCATTTTTTATGAACCGATGTTCAATAAATTGTTTGAATGGAGGAAAAAATATCCCCGTTTTAAAAAGCGAATTGACAGCCTACGTGGCAAATTGGTGTTTCGTTACCTAACTGTTCAACGAAATATGGATATTCCTATCCACCAAAGGTTCAAGTTTATGAATAGTTGGCTTAATTGCTCCAAAGAATTTACTCAGGAATATGAACGGCTTTCGGTTTGGAAACTCTTTTTGGAACAGCAACCAGTTATGTATCAACAGGAATTTTGGAACAAAACGCTGGCCTTTGCCGGTTGGTTTATTCAAGAAGGTGAAAAACAATTGTCGGAATATACCCAAAACTGGGAAGATTTTATGATGGATACCTACACTTACTACGAGAAGAAAGAAGATTTTATTTTCTGTACCCGGAAACCCAGCGAGTATCATTTGAACATGGTAGCCGCCGAGGTGATGAACCGCTCCCTGAAACCCGGGTTTTCAAAAACCAAAAATAAGATTGTTTTGTTGCCAACCTGCATGACCCGGTCATTGAACTGCCAGGCAGAACAGCAAGGTAAGAATCTGGTATGTAAACACTGCACGGCAAATTGCCAGGTATCAAAAATTACACACCGTTTGAACAAAGAGGGAATCAATACTGTTTTGATACCGCATTCGTCGGGATTTTCGGAGTTTCTAAAACCCTGGCAAAATTCGAAAGATACCTCACTGATAGGGGTTGCCTGTGTTTTGAACCTGATTACAGGTGGATATGAGATGCAAAAATTGAATATTCCATCGCAATGTGTATTTTTGGATGCTTGCGGATGCAAAAAACATTGGTTGAGTGGCGAACCCACTGAACTTAATGAACACCAGTTATATAATTTATTGATTCATGAAGCAATTGAACGACCAGTTAATAGCGCTTGTTGATACTAACGACCAAATCACAGGATACGGTGATAAGCTTAAAGTGCACGAAGAAGGAACCCTTCACCGTGCATTTTCTGTTTTTGTATTCAATAAAAAAGGTGAACTGCTCCTCCAGCAACGGGCACTGCACAAATACCATTCACCGGGATTATGGACCAATACCTGTTGCAGCCACCTGCTACATGGAATGGGTATGGAAGAATGCGTGCATCATCGGCTAAATTTTGAAATGGGTTTTGACACCCATGTTGATTTTAAATTCTCATTCATTTACAAAGCCCAATTCGATAATGGCCTTACTGAACACGAAATTGACCATGTTTACTTTGGACAATGGGAAGGAATCCCTACGTTTAATCCTGATGAAGTGGCAGCTTTGCGCTGGATAACCCTTCCCGATTTAAAGCAAGAAATGGAACTTCATCCCGAAAAATTTACCTACTGGTTTAAACTTATTTTAGACAAAGTGGAGAAGGAGTTTTTAAGGAAATAAACTTCTGCCGTCCCTGTTCTTGCTCAATATGGTATTTAACATTTTATTGATTCGGCCAAAAACAAGGAAAGTTCTGCCAATTTCATTTATTTTGCACAAAATCTAGTTATCGTGAACGAAAGAGAGATTATTCAATACATCAATAATTATGTAAAAAATACCCTTATTGATTACCTTGGGATTGAATTTACGAAAGCCGGCGACAATTTTATTGAAGCAACTATGCCCGTGGAACAAAAAACTTATAACCCGGCGAGGATATTGCACGGTGGAGCCATGATGGCTCTGGCCGAAACAGTTGGGAGTGCCCTTTCGTACCTGAACATCAATATGGAAACCCACGATGTGAGAGGTCTGGAGATTAATGGCAACCATTTGAAAAGCGTGTCCTCAGGTTTTGTAACTGCCCGTGGACAAATCATCCACAAAGGAAGACAAACCCATGTGAGCGAAATCAAAATTACCGATCAACAAGGAAATCTTTTGAATATCAGCCGGATGACTAATATTATTGTTGAAAAACAAGCCTGAAATGATGATGGAAAAATATCGTGAATATGCAGATAAAGCCATCCATTGCGGTTTGCCCTATGCCATGTGGTCGTTGCCGGGTGAAACAAAGGTGGATTATATATTTTGCCATCCTGAGGAACTAATTAAAACTTACTCGCTCAGCCAACTGGATAAGCACAAAGGTTTTATATTTTCTCCTTTTCAAATTTGTAAACATTTACCCATTTATATCATTCCATCGGGAAGCAAGGTAAATTTGGAAAATTTTCAATGCAAAAAAAAACGCGAACCTATAATCAGTAGCGTAAAACAAAGTGCCTTTGACCTGGAATTGGCAAAGAAGGAACACATCCGGCAGGTAAATTTCTTTTTAAAGGAGTTTGAAACCACTAAAATACGGAAGGCAGTGCTATCGCGGAGTAAATGGCTTCCGGCTTATTCCATAAAGCAGATGCCCCAGTTGTTTGAGGCTTTAAATCAGACCTATATAAATGCCTTTGTTTACCAGATATTTATACCAAATGTCGGATATTGGGTAGGGGCTACACCCGAATTGTTGTTTTCCACTAATAATGGTTCTGCCACAACCGTTTCATTGGCTGGAACACAACCTCAAAAACCCAATGACGAAGTTACCTGGGATCATAAAGAGAGGGTGGAACAGGAACTGGTGACCGAACATATCCGGAATGTGTTAAAAATGTTCCGGATTGCACCTGTTTCAGAGATTGGCCCAGAAACAACTATTGCAGGTAATGTGGTGCATCTTAAAACCATTCTGCAATTCAGCAAAGAAAACATTCAAAACAGGATAGGGCAGTTTATTGAAAATCTGCATCCAACACCGGCCGTTTGCGGCTTACCTGTTAAAGATTCGTTGGAACTGATTTTAGAAACCGAAGGGTACGATCGGGAATATTACACAGGGTTTTTGGGGCCTTTCGATCCTTCCAACAAAATGAATCTGTTTGTGAATTTACGCTGTCTTCAGGCTTTCGACGATGGGGTGCTTTTATATGCAGGCGGGGGAATCACTGCCGAATCGGAACCAGAAAAGGAATGGGAAGAGACACGCATCAAAATTCAGACGTTGGAACGGATTCTAGAACAATTATCTATATAAAGAAACCGACAACTCCACCAGCTATGGAATACACGGCCAGTAACAAGCAAATAGTTCAAATTTTGGTAGAGAAATGCCATTCTTTTGGCATAAAACAAGTGGTACTGTGTCCGGGCTCCAGAAATGCCCCTTTGATTATTTCGTTTGCCAACCATCCGGGATTTACCTGTTATTCCATTATTGATGAACGGAGTGCGGGTTATTACGCATTGGGGTTAGCCCGGCAATTACACGAACCCGTTGCTGTGGTATGCACTTCCGGGACGGCGGTATTAAATCTGGCTCCCGCGTTGGCCGAAGCCTATTACCAGGAAATATCGTTGGTTGCTATTACAGCCGATAGGCCTGCTGAGTTGATTGGACAGGAAGATGGACAGACCATCAGGCAGTCACGGGTGTTTCAGAAATTTGTCAGCCATTCGATCGATCTGCCTGTGGACGAAACTGAAGAGTTAAAAGCTGAAGCCAGTAATTATTTGGAACGGATGTTCAAATGGCACATGGTATTTCCGGGAGGACCCATGCACATCAATGTCCCTTTGCGGGAACCTTTGTATGAAACCACCACGTGTGCCTTGGTTTCAATTCCGAAATCAGTTGGGGACCAACAACAAAAAATTGAAACTAAAATACATAAGCAATTGATTGAAGAATGGAGTCAATCCGCTAAAATCCTTATTGTTTGTGGGATTTATCTTCCCGACGAAGAACTGAACCAAGCAGTGAATCAGCTAGTTCAGCAAAAAAACATCCCGGTAATTGCATCGGCAAACAGCAACCTTTCCGGGAAAGGTATCATTCATTCGGTCGAAAAATTATTGCTATCACTAACTTCGGATGATGAATTATTGTACCGGCCTGATTTGCTTATCACCATTGGGGGACCAGTGGTTTCGAAAAGAATCAAAGAATTTTTACGAAAAGTAAAACCGGCTTTGCATTGGGATGTAGATTTGAGTTCCCGAAAGGTGGACACTTACAATTGCTTGACTAAGCAGGTAACAGGTAATCCGTTTTTTTTATTTAAATATTTGAACAAAAAAGTGGAAGCCAAAAACGAAACCTACTTACAAACCTGGGTGAAAGCAAATGCAAAGCAGCAGAGCCTTCACGATAAGTTTATAATGACGGTTCCCTGGAGTGATTTTATGGTGTACCATACTTTTTTTGCAAAAATTGCTAAACCATTGAACCTACATACCGGAAACAGTTCGCCGGTCCGGTACATCGAATTTTTCAGGAAGAACCCTTTCATCAATTATTATTCGAACAGGGGCACAAGCGGTATTGATGGTTCCAGTTCCACAGCTGCCGGAGCTGCCTTGGCCGATGATAAGCTTACCGTGTTAATCACCGGCGATGTAGCTTTTATTTATGATTCAAATGCGCTTTGGTTTAACCAGTTACCCAAGAACCTTAGGATTTTAGTCATCAACAATAACGGGGGCAATATTTTCCGTTTGATACCAGGACCTGCCAATTCCGGACATCTTCCATTATTTGAGACTCCTCATCATGCATCTGTTAAAATGATTTGCAAGGCTTTTCATGTTTATTATTTAAAGGCTTCCAACGAAATTGAGCTTAACCAGATGCTTCCCTCTTTTTTAGACACAAATGCCGGTGCTACAGTGTTAGAGGTGTTTACCCCAGCCGAAGTTTCTGCTGAGGTTTATAAAAATTACCTGCAAGCGCATTGATAGTAAGGGACTGAGCCAACTATGAAAAGCCATCCGATGAATGTTTTTGCTAAAATCTCAAGCAAATACAAATTGGTAGCTTAAATCCGCAAGTCATCTAGGAAACCGTTGAAAGTCACGGGGTGACTCAATTTGACACAAAGAGGGCAAACAATTGGTGTTCAATTGGTCACCCCGTGACTTGCGGAAATAACGTGGTATTCATTTAACCATGTTTTTATCGGCGGCTAATTTTAGAGTTCCCCGGTTATTTTTTTGAAAGTTCAGGGTACCTGAAACAGTCGGTTTGGTGATCGTTAACCATTCCGGTGGCTTGCATATGTGCATAAATAATGGTAGAACCGACGAACTTCATTCCCCGTTTTTTAAGGTCTTTCGAAATTAAGTCTGAAATTGAACTTGTTGCAGGGACTTCCTTCATCGTTTTGAATTGGTTTTGGATGGGTTTTCCTCCGGTAAATTGCCACATATAATTACTAAACGAACCAAATTCCCGTTGAATAGCGATAAACACTTTGGCATTTTGAATGGTACCTGTTATTTTCAACCGGTTGCGGATGATACCGATATCCTGCATCAGTTCTTCCACCTTCTCATCATCGAACAGGGCTACTTTTTCAACATTAAAATCCGCAAACGCTTTTCGATAACCCTCGCGGCGTTTTAGAATTGTCAACCATGATAGCCCGGCTTGGGCGCCTTCAAGTACCAAGAATTCAAAAAGCAGTTTGTCGTCATGCACCGGAACGCCCCATTCATGGTCGTGGTAGTGGGTGTAAATCCCGGGCTGGTTAGCCACCCATTGGCAACGGATTTTATCAGTCATTTTTTAAATTTTTTGAAAAATGGAAGATATGAAATTTGTAACATTAATCTTCAATGGTTTGTGAAAAAATGAAGATAAGAGATTTAACTTTTTAAATCAACTGTGTTGTTTCGTACTACTTATTTTTACAAACAAACCCAGATACATTGATTATTCACTATTTTTACCTTTAAAAATCAGGCATCATTAAAACATACTATTTTTTAAAATGAATTTTTATCACTTAGAACTATGAAAAGACTATTACTCATTTCCTTATTATTATTGGTTTCGGGATTATTTATTGCTCTAAAATCACAGATTCCTTTTCAAAAGGGGTTTAACCTTTCGGGTTGGTTTCAGGCAGAAAATGCCCATCAGATGCAATTTACAAAATTCACTTACAAGGATTTTGAAAATCTAAAAAGCCTGGGATGCGATGTGGTCCGTTTACCCATAAACCTTCACTCAATGGTGACCGAAAGTGTTGATTATACATTGGATCCGCTATTTGTCCAGTTTCTCGATTCAGTTGTAAGTTGGGCCGAAATGTTTCAAATATATTTAATTATTGATAACCACACTTTCAACCCTTCGGTAAATACCAGTCCTAATGTGGGAACGATACTGAACAAGGTTTGGAAACAGATGGCAGCACATTATAAAAACCGGTCAAAATATATTATTTATGAAGTATTAAATGAGCCACATGGAATCACCACTTCTACCTGGGGTACCATCCAGAAAAATGCCATCGATGCCATCCGGACTGAGGATACAGAACATTATATCATTGTTGGTGGAGCCGAATTCAACAGTATTTATGAGCTCAGTAAACTCCCGGTTTATACCGATTCAAAACTCTGGTACACCTTTCATTTTTACGAACCCTTTTTATTCACCCATCAGGGGGCTTCATGGTCAACTCCTTCAATGACCGATTTGAGCGGAGTGCCTTTTCCCTATAACGATACTGCAATGCCCGAATGTCCAGCATCACTGAAAGGAACCTGGATTGAAAGCAGCTTGAACAATTACCACAACGATGGAACTATTGCCAAAGTAAAAAGCCATATTGATGTTGCTTTAGCGTTTAAAAATTCACGGAATGTGGATATTTTCTGTGGTGAATTCGGGGTTTACATGCCAAACAGCCCTGACACCGACCGGGATTTTTGGCACCAAACCGTACGCGGATATTTTGAAGAAAACCAGGTTCCGTGGGCTCTGTGGGAATATAAGGGGGGGTTTGGCATTTTTAATAAAAATTCATCGGAAATGTTTGATTACGATTTAAATGTTTCGTTGGTAGAGAGTTTGGGATTAACCGTACCTGAACAACACGAATACACTTTATTGCCCGATAGTGTGGGCTTTCGGATGTATTCCGATTATATTGAAACAAACATCCTTGATGCAGCCATTGGTACCCAGGCCATTGATTTTTATGCCCATGAACTTCCAAACAATGGCAACTATTGCCTGAAATGGGAAAACGCGAGCCAATACAGTTCCATTGGATTTAACTTTAATCCCGATAAAGATTTATCGAAATTGGTTTCTGAAAATTACGCCTTCGATTGTTTTGTCCGTGGGGTGGATGCCACTACCAAATTCGATTTACGGTTCATTGATACAAAAACAGACGATTCCGATCATCCCTGGCGGATGGGTATAACCCTCGATAATTCTGATATTCCGATGGATAGTTATTGGCATCACCTGAGAATTCCTTTTACTGACTTTATTGAAAAGGGTTCGTGGGATGTGGATACCTGGTATAATCCACAGGGAAAATTCGACTGGAAAGCCGTTGACCGGTTCGAAATTGTGGCGGAACATGGAAATATGGGCGAAAAAGTTCTTTGGTTTGACAATTTGCACGTTTCGAATCAGGATACCGCGCAAATTTGGGAAACAGATCCAATTGTTATTGAAAACTCGATTAATTACAATCAAAACCAAAATTGGATTCTTTACCCAAATCCCATGACTGATAATTTACAGATTACCAGCCCGAAAATTACTACGGAGAATGTAATACTGAAAATATTCAACCTTTCGGGGCAATTGGTTTTTGAAAAATCAGTAAGCCAAATGGCAAATAATTGCTTTGAATGGAAAGGCCAGAATAACTTTGGAGAAACGGTGGATTCAGGTATCTATTTTTTGCAGATTATTCAAGGCAATCAGCTTACAACTTATAAAATTGTGAAAGCCGTTTCCGATAGATTCTAAGATTAAGGATTCCAAGTTTTTAGTTGCTGGGTGGATTTTGTGGACATATGTAATTTAGCCACAAAATCACCAATAACTGTCCTAATGAAAGAAAATAATGAGTTATTGCAAAGACGCACCTTTTGATTCATCCCATTGGAAATGTTTTAATACCCGTAATGCCCGTAACGTATTCCACCGGCTGGGCTTTCCGGGTTTTTCCATCTCAAAATGGGTCTGTCCCGGATGCTTTCCCTGAAGGTTCCAGGTTCCATCGGTTCGCCGCTTTTTCAGGATAATTGTTAATGCTTCGTGCATCCTTTCATCATATCCAATGTGGGCTGAACGGAAATATTCCAGCGACTTTAAAATATCATAATACCAACGGGGAGGGTAGGACAGAGTCATCATTTTTTTATCCATTATTTCTCCGGTCCTGTGCGATTGATAAAGTTTATGAGCTAACAAAAACTCTCGCGATTCACCTGCCATTCTTTTTAATTCCTCTTCCCGGTAGCAATATTGATTGGCCAAATATTCCTGAATCCCTTCCAAGACGGACAAAGTAGAATGCATGGAGCTGTGACGGGCACCCGAGCGGTTCCATCGGCAGTTAAAACCTCCATCGGGTAATTGCTGTGAAACAATAAAATCAATTACTGAATGCAAGTCTTCCTGTGGTACCCGGAAGTAGGACAGATAATTGAGGGCCATTCCATTAATGCAAACATCGCTATTATTGATGGAACCACTCGGGTTGATTCCGCCATCGTGTCCTTTTTCATGGGTAACAACCAATTTCAGCGTTTGATGAACCGGGATGCAATCTTTTGATATATTCAGATGTTTTAAGTCAAGCAATATGTAATGCGACGAAATCCATTTAGGCTGATAAAATCCACGTCCCCAATGGCCCGAAGGGTTTTGCTGGGCCAGGAATTGCGCCCCCCAACCTGCATATTCTATGGATTGCTGAATATCGGGTCTCTCAATTCCTAACAAATCGCGGTACACCTGATATTGGATGGCCGGGTCACCCTGAAGGAGCCAGGATATTACCTGATTATTAAATTCCATTTTTCATTATCTAATGAGTTATCACCATTTTCTTAAATCCATACCCGTTTTGATTAGCAACTTTGACCAAATACTGACCATTGTTAAAATGGCTTACATCCAAATTCCATGTTTCATTTATTGAAAAGTCTTGATGTATGACTTGACCAAGCATATTCAGAATAGTGATTGATGAGTTTGCGACCTGTGTCAGGTAAAGAGTTTGATTGACAGGGTTTGGGAAAAGGTTAAAATTTATAGAATTCTTGTGTTCCGGGATTCCTTCAGGATCAAAAACCAGGCGGATGGCAGGAACAAAATCCAAAGTAGTCCAGGTTCCATCTATATTGGCAATACTTTCATATTCAAAGTTGTGAAAATTTGAAGTATCAATTCCAATGGATAAACCTAATTCTTTGGTAGCAATATTTTCAATTGATATCCCAAAATAATAAAGACTATCAGGATATAAAAGATTATGGAGGCACCCGGAAAGATAAAAATCAGCCGAGGCATAATTATCAGGATAAATTGTAAATGGTATTGAAATTAATAACTTTTGATTTTCATAAATATGGGCAACAAGTCCCCCGTTATTGTTCCAAACATTTGGTAATTCAACCTCCATGCGAACAATCTGATGTATATGATTTTTTAATTTTAATGTTGTACCAATAAAATTACTAAAACCTAAAGTTTCAATATCCAGACTTCCGGTTGGCGTGGTACTTCTTGATACATTTACCCAATCGGGATGAAAAAGCTCAAACGATAGCGTATCTGTATTGTTTGATAAATCATCTTCAATCAAATTACTTTTTAGCAGATAGATAATTTTAAATTCACCAATAGGAATTGCTTTATTCCAAGTAATAAAAGAACGCTCAAACTGGATGGTATCTATTTCAAGCGGTTCCAGAACATTAATGGTGTCAGAATAATAGGTGTCCAGAACATTTTCGGAATAACCTTCGAGAACCTTTATCTCAAGAAAAACCTCTGTGGAGCTTACTTGTCCCACATTTTGTACAACGGCTCCATAAAAAATAGTGTTTAATGATACATCAATGTATTCGCTGTAAAACCCGCCATTGGGTTCATTGAAATTAATGGTAGGTTTTACCAATTGCATATCGTGTAGTAAGGTATCTTCTGATTTCAGATTTTCTAAGGAAAATCCAGACAGGCTATTTATAGTTGCTAAAAAAACTGAAACTAAAATAAATAAAGTTGTGTAAGTTTTTTTCATAGTGTTCTGGGCTTAATTGTTATAAAATAAAGGTAGCTATTTTTCAAAAAAAATAACCGGTAATTTCTCAAATCTGTTTTCTAATAGAAAAAAATACAGATCATTCATGGTGCAAATGGTTACATTTGCCCAAAATTTTCAGATCCAAAACAAACATAAAAAAAATACCAATGAAGAGAACCGCGTTTACTTCGTTTCATGAAGCATTGGGGGCCCGGATGGCACCATTTGCCGGATACAACATGCCTATTGAATATTCTGGAATAAAGGACGAACACCTAACTGTACGTGAAAAAGTAGGTGTTTTTGATGTATCGCACATGGGTGAATTTTGGGTGAAAGGCCCCAAAGCTTTCGATTTAGTACAAAAAATAACCTCAAACAATGTGGCCGAGCTTTTCGACGGAAAGGTTCAATACAGTTGCTTCCCCAATGGAAAAGGGGGTATTGTGGACGACCTGTTGGTTTACCGCTTTAATACCGAAACCTATTTGTTGGTGGTAAATGCCGCTAATATTGATAAAGACTGGGCCTGGTGCGAAAAACATGCCCGCGCAATGGGAATGGTTATTGGCAAGGAATTGTACAATGCCTCCGACGAAATCTGCCAGTTGGCCATTCAAGGGCCATTAGCTTTAAAAGCCATGCAAAAACTTACTACCGCCAATGTGGTGGACATGGAATATTACACCTTCCAGAAATGTGATTTTGCCGGTATTAAAGATGTCATCTTTTCAACTACTGGATATACCGGCTCAGGAGGTTGCGAAATTTATGTGGCCAACAATGATGGTGCAAAACTATGGAAAGCCGTTTTTGAAGCCGGAGCCGGATTCGGTATCAAACCTATTGGATTGGGTGCCCGCGATACCCTGCGCCTGGAATCGGGTTTTTGCCTGTACGGTAACGATATTAACGATGAAACCTCAGCCATTCAGGCAGGTTTAGGCTGGATTACCAAATTTGTGGATGGAAACCATTTCATAGATCGTGAGGTTTGGGAAAAGCAAAAAAACGATGGTGTGGAGCCCCGTTTAAAAGGTTTTGTGATGATTGATAAAGGAATTCCCCGTCAGCATTACAAAGTAGTTGATGCCCAGGGCAGCGAAATTGGCGAAGTAACTTCCGGAACCATGTCGCCGTTGACCAACCTGGGAATCGGGATGGCCTACCTGAACAAAGGTTGGTGGAAAGAGGGAACCGAAATCTACATCCAGATACGTAACAAAAACCTGAAAGCAGTGGTTACCAAACCGCCTTTTTTTGAAAGTAAATAATTGTTAAAATACGAAAGCCTCCAGTACCGGGGGCTTTTTTATTGAAATCTATTAATAAGGTATTGCTGTATTTTGAAAAAAAAATGATGATTACCAATGAGTTACATTTTTATTGATATTTAATAACGATTTAAGGCATTCTGGTACGCTTTTTTCAAATCCACAATAAGGCAATCAGGTGAAATAACTTTTAAATTTTCACCGAAAGAAAGTAACTCCATAATGAAATCATAAGTTATATAAAGTGTTAATTTTATCAATAGTTCATTGTTATCATCTTTTAAAATTTCTTGGGTTTCATGTAGAGGAAGCGATTTGATGTATTTTCCTTGGTATGAATCAAATGAAAGGATTACTTCTTGAAGTATTAAATTATTTGGACTAATTATTCCAAAACAATTTTTATAATATTCATGAACATTAAAATGATTTGGAAATTTGAATTGCTTTCGGGAAATTTCTAAATTATTCAAACGATCAAGGGCAAAGCTTTTAACCTGCTGATCTTTCATGTCATTTGCAAGAATATACCATCGATTTTTAAATTCTTTGAGTGCATAGGGTTCAACTATTCGTAAAGTCAATTTATCTTCCCAATACTTTTGATAAGAAAAGGATATTTGAACGTGATTTTGAATGGCATGAAGCAATCCATAAAGGCTTTCAGTACCTTGTGGTTTCCGTTTCTCAAAATGGATGTAACTTGAAAGCCTATCGGCCATATTTAGCGCATTAAAAATGTCATAGGCCTCCATAATTCGTTTATTGATTTCAGGTTGCTGTTCAAAATCAATGAAATATACCCTTCTGGAAAAATCGTACTGAATATCAATATTATAAATAGAACGTATGTCTTCAAGATCACGTTGAAAAGTTCGCTTTGATACATTGAAGTTATATTCTTGCAGTTCGGATTCAAAAGCAAGAAAATTTGAGATTTCAATAAAGGTTGCAGGATGTTTCCTTAACTTCTTTATGATTAAGCTGTACCTGTAAATTGATTCCCTTTTTGACATATTTAATAAACTTTATGCATTATAACATTTGCATCATCTGTAGCTAATATGAGCATTTCGCCCATATTTTTAACTTCAATAACTTGTGAATTAGATTTGTTATTATCTAAATAGAGTTTATTGCCAACAATATTATAACTAACTGTTTCATAGGATGGTTTTGTTGAACCGGAAAATAAATCCACAAAAGCATTTTTAAGGTAAATTTTAACTTTAAAATTATCAATGAAAACCATTTTGACCGATATGCCACCCATTTCAGCTAAATACATATTAGTTAACTGGTTTTCCATTTCAAGTTTACCTTCGTAGGCTCCATCGAGATACATATAACTTTTTCTGGGAACTTTTATGTTTTTATAAAAATCTAATGAACTTTTTGTTTTCAGATCATTAAAACTTTCTACAATACTAATATAGTAGTCGTTACCTATTAAATATACATGTTCATAATCCTCATTTTTCTCATATTTGAATTTGAATTGAAAACGCTCCCCTTTTAAACTTTTATAAGTAAAAATTGAATCGGAGTTTGAAAAATTCTGAAGTAGCAAAGTGTCATTCTCCGATCCAAAAATTGCATTCGAAAACAGGAACATTGTGTCACTACAAATTTTTAACTTAATATCAGATAGAATTTTATCATCACTCATTCTATGAATCTGCCCCTCCCATGTTTTATTTTCAATTTCTTTGTTTGGGTTTGAACAGAATGAAAAAATAAAAGAAAATGTAATAATTATTGTAACACGTTTTTTCATAACAAATAAGTTTTGTTTGCTTACTCTTTTGGATTTTCAGCACCTCCATTAGTAAATACTCAACAAAGCTATCTGTAGGGTAAGCCAATGTATGTCACAGTAAATTATTTTAATTCTTTAAGTAATTTATTCGCTACTTCAATCTGAACTTTAAATTTATTAATTATATCTTGAGTTGTCATACCATATTCTAGTTTTTCATGTTCTATTAGGGCTGATTCTCTTACTTTTTCATTAAAATCTTCATCGTTTTTTTCACCAAGGCTGTAACTAATATGAACATTAATTTTTTCCTGATATACTCTAATTGTAATAATTTCATTATCCCCTTTTGACAAAATAACCTTACATACTTTTTTCCCGTCAAAATCAAAAAGTTGTAGTTTGTTTTTATTATTCTCTATTATTGTTTTAAGCTCTTTTGATTTTGAAATATCTTCAATCATTTGAATGAGTTTATTTTTAATTGATTCGTATGTTTTTATTAATACTTCAACTTCTTCTTGATTTTGTAAAACTAAATTTTCCATTTGCTTAGATATTAAAAATGTTTCGTTTCCTAAAAAATGACGTCTCATATATTGTTTCAATTGCTTAAGAAAATAAGCAACATTATCGGCCTCACAGACTCCAATCCAACGGTCTAAAATTTTAAAAACCTCATCGGTATAACCTAAAAGAGCAATGTTTCCTTTTTTTTCCAGTTCTTCCCATTCATTATTTTTAATGCTATCAGAACTTGGTTTCTTTTTATAAGGTGTCAAGTAAAAAAGTATGAAATTCTCTTTTTTCTTTTTTGCAAGGAAGGTTGAATAATCGCTTAATTGGTTGGGCTGATCTTTTGCCCATAATTTATTTTCAATGGCAATCACATAATTATTAAATTCCAGAAAAATATCTATTCGACCTATCTTATCGCTTTGTGGATCTTTATTAATTACTTTTTCAGTAATTACTTTCACATTATTTATATCCAAATCTTCGATTGTTTTATTTAAATCAATTATTTTCATAGAGATAAGAAACTCCAAAAATTCCTTTAAGAAAACATTTCCTTGGCCATGTTTTTCATTAGGATTTAAAAAATAAGCCAGTATTTCTGATACTTTATTTTCGCCAACTTTAAAAAAGTTAATAAAATTAAAGTCAAAGGCCATTTTTTTATTGTACATTTTCTTGTATTCTTTGTGAGCTTCAAGCCATGCTGTGACTGTTTTTAAAATTGCTTTTTGTTTTTCCATAAAATAAATTTATAATTGCTTTTGACTACTATACCCACTAATTGGGTTTAAATCAAATATATTAAAGCTGTCATAAAATGACGTATTTACAATAAGAGTATCTAATTTAAGTATTTTGTAATTAATAAATCACTTATTAATAATTATTCTAATAACTCATATCATTTGTTTAGCCCATTCTTTATTAATTCTTTGTAACGACATGGTGAAAAAAGGTTCATTTTTATATCTCTTCCCATTTTCAATAATAGAATGAAAAATAGAGCTTAAATCTTTTTGTTCGGTAAAATAGGGCAATCGTTTAATGGCAGATTGACTTAATATCTGGTTTTCATGATTCAATGAACAAAATTCTAATAACCCAAAATATTTTATATTTTTTGTTTGTCCCAGCGATACAAGTATGGCTTGTTTGTAGTAAAAGCTTTTTAACTTGTTGAATGCGTTTACAAGCTGTTTATCGGTAATATTTATTTTGTTTTTAATTAGGTTTTCAGCAAATTCAGGTTCAACGCTTTGTAGTATTTTATAATTTCTATTATCATAATATGTGGTTTTGCAAAGTTCCTGACTAATAATCTCGTTTTCAGGTTCAATTTGTAATGCTTTTTTTATGCATGAAATAGATAAGTGTAGAGCTTTCTTTTTATTCTCAGCAATGTATTTCCTCCTATAAAAAAGGCCAAGTTCATACCATATTATGCTTCTTTCTTTATAAACCAGTAGGGCATCTGTTAAGATTTCAAATTCCATGGTTTTATTTTCATTAAGCTGAAATATAAAAGCTGCATTTAAATAGTGTTCAGTAGTCATTTTTTTCTATTTTACATTTAACAGCAAAGTTAGAATGTGACTACGCCAAAATAGGACAGCCTCTTATTTCAATCTAAACATATTCTCGTATCTTTGTTTTTATTCAGTTACCCTAAATCCGCAAGTCATTTGGGAAACCAATGAAAGTCACGGGGTGACTCAATTTGACACAAAGAAGGCAAACAATTGGTGTTCAATTAGTCACCCCGTGACTTGCGGAAATAAGGAATTATACCAAATTAATTTATCGCTATGAAGTCAACGTTTTTTTCATTTAGCTGTTTTGCGCTGTTTTTAGTTGTATTTGCAGGCTGTTCATCGAACGATGATTCCGATCCGGAAGTAAAAAACTATCAAAAGGTAAATACTTTGGCGGTTGAAACCATCAAAGCGTTTTTAACCTCATCGGGGCAGTCACAGATGGTGGATGATATTTTTTATGGCGTTGATATTTATACCTACCAATATCCTATGGAATACATGGGGAAAAACATTACAGCTTCCGGGTTGGTTTGTGTGCCGGTGGCTGCTGGTAAAAGCTTCCCGGTATTGAGTTTTCAGCACGGAACAATGGTGGCTAAAAACGAGGCTCCTTCGGTTTCCTACGCGTACCTGACCCATCTTTCACTTTCCATGCTGGCCGGTATGGGTTACGTGTTGGTTATTCCCGACCTGGTAGGGTTTGGTAGCTCGTCGGATTATTTCCATCCCTATCTGAATAAAGAAAGCAATGTGGATGCGGTTGTTTCCATGTTGGAATCTGTCAAAGCCTTGCCCGAAGGAACCCTTTCCGGCGTTTCAACCAACGACAGCTTGTTTTTAGCCGGTTATTCGCAAGGAGGCTGGATAACTTTGGCAACCATGCAATACCTTGAATTGCAAAACAACACCGGTTGGGATGTTATCGGGACCGCTTGCGGCGCCGGGCCATACAATCCCGAGCAGTTAATGAACTATGTATTACAGCAGGAAACCTATCCAAAACCTTTCTATCTGGCTTATGTCCTGTTGTCGTATATCGAAGACGGCACTATTTCGGACCAGCTTTCTATCTATTTTAACGAACCCTATGCTTCCAGGGTAAAAGGTTTGTTCGATGGCATCAACTCAGGAACAACCATTGATGCGGGCCTGACTACTGTTACCCGTGATTTGTTTACCGAAGATGTGTTCGATTACCCGGAACTTTCAGCTTATGATGAATTGAAAGAAGCCTTTGCCCAAAACCGGGTTGAAGCCTGGCATAACGAAACCCCTTTGCTATTGCTCCATGGCGAAATGGACACTTACATTCCTCGGGAGCTTTCCGATACTATTTATTCACAATTTGTTCTGGCAGGTTCTGAAAATGTGACTTACCAACCCATTCCCCTGAACGATCACAATACCGCGGCCATTCCTGCTATTGCAATTGCCGTAGAGTGGTTTCAAATCTTTAAAAATTCCCCTGTAGAATTATAGTATTTATTTAATCAACCTATCATCGTGTTAATTATTGATTATCATCATCTTGATTTTATTATCAGGATTGAATTAAAAGGAAATATTCAGATTGAGGAAATAAATGAGATGGCAAAAACTTTGAAAGAAAATACCCAAAGGGATGTCTATTATTCTTTGAGCGATGCCTGAAATGCTACCTATTCTTTTGGACTTGATGATTTGCAAATACATTTTTTAATAAGGAAAGGGCTGGTCACAATTTAAAATCGAAAATATTTTCTACAGAAGATGCGGCGATTGAAAGGATTAAAAATTTAAGGGCTTTTCATAAATAATAGATCAATAAGATTATAGATTCGAGTTAATACATTTTTTATACTTCAATCACGAAAGACGAAGAGATAATTAACTGAAAATATTGGATCAATGGAACTGGATGAATATTATAAAATATTAAATGTAGAAAAACATTCTTCAAATAGAAAGATTGAAAAATCATATAGGAAGCTTGCATTGAAATATCATCCTTATGTTTTACGCGACAAAAAATATTATAATAAATTCATATCGTTTTATATAAGTTACAAGCTTTTAACCAAACTCAATGAAAAACAAATTGGAAGGTACAGAACTAAAATTGAATTGTTTGATGAGTGGAATGTAAAATATAAAGAGCAAGTGATAGAAGAAGCAAAAGAGCTAGCAAATTTACCTTTTGACATATTTGAAAAGAAACTATTACCTGGATTCAATCTTTTTCTTTTTATATTTTACCTAGTAGGATACATATTAGCATTAATTCTAATTTTTATACCATTTTTAGCGTATAAATCTGGTTTCTTATCTTGGTACATGACAATCATTATTACTGGGATATATACCTTCCCATTATTTGCATATTCATTAAAGATTTATAATCGAGAAGAATGGCATTTGATAAGATTTATAAAATACAGAAAAGAAAAAAGAGAATCAATGAAATGTTAGTCTAAAATAACTAAGCAGGTGTAAATATGTAATAAAAGCTGACTCATAGCTAAACAGAATTAGGTGAAATGCTACAGACAATCAATGATTTATAGTTAACTACCATATTTTCTTTGCTATGCTAATAAAAGTATAACTATAATCTGTTTAAATTTTCAGAATTCAATTATTTTTCCTCATTAAGCAATTGTTCATAATAATTTATTGTAAATATCATTAAAACGCTTACTGATTTAAGTAAATATCATACATTTGCTTAATAATTATTAGGAAAGTTAAAACTAAGGATACGGTTTAATTTTATTTAGTGCAATCTGTTATAAAATAGGTAACAGCATAGGGATTAGAGGGGCAAAAGCGGGATTAACCTTAGAATTTGTTTTAAATTAGCATCAGACAAAATAACTTTTAAGATTATTATAATATATTAAAATCCAATAAATTATGAGAAAGCACATTTTCAACGCCGGCCCCTGCAAATTATCCGACCCCTGTTTGGAAAATACTGCCAAAGCCATTTTGGAGTTAAATAATAGCGGACAATCCATACTCGAAGTTTCGCACCGGAGTAAAGATTTTGAACCCATTATTAACGAGGCCATGGCTTTATTCAAAGAAGTTTTAAACATCCCCGACAACTACCATGTGTTGTTCTTGGGCGGTGGCGCCAGTTTGCAATTTGCCATGATACCATTCAACTTTTTAAAAACCAAAGCTGCCTACGTCGATACCGGAACATGGGCGAACAAAGCCATTAAAGAGGCCAAGTTATTTGGGAAAGTGGAAGTAATTGCCAATTCCGAAGATAAAAACCACACCTATTATCCCAAAGGGTTTAAAATCCCTGCCGATGTGGATTACCTGCATATTACCAGCAACAATACCATCCGTGGTACCGAAATATTTGAAGATTTGGATTCCCCCGTGCCTTTGATTGCCGATATGTCGTCGGATATTATGAGCCGCCCGGTGGATGTTTCAAAATATGCCATGATTTATGGCGGGGCACAAAAGAACCTGGGACCTGCCGGGGTCACTTTCGTCATCCTGCGCGACGATATGCTGCAAAAAGTAGTGGCCGATCGCCCCATCCCTTCCATGCTCCGTTACGATGTGCACATCAAAGATGGTTCCATGTACAACACGCCCCCATGCGTGAATATCTTTGCCTTGAACGAAACCCTCAAATGGGTGAAAGCTTCCGGCGGTATCAAAGCAATGGACCGGTTAGCCAACGAACGTGCCGATATGTTGTATGCCGAAATCGACCGTAACTCGTTGTTCCGTGCCCCGGTTGAAAAAGGTTCGCGTTCGCGCATGAACATCCCGTTTGTTTGGGCCGACGGTACCGAAGACCTGACCGAAAAATTTATGGAACTGGCCAAAAGCCGCAAAATTGTGGGCATCAAAGGGCACCGTTCCGTGGGCGGGTTCCGCGCATCAACCTACAATGCCTGTACCATTGACGATGTAAAGGCTTTGGTGACCTGTATGCAGGATTTTGAAAAACAAATTAAAGGATAATTCTATCTTAAAAGTCATCGGATGGATGCCTTTTCCCATAAAATTCATCCGATGACCAATTAATCAAAATATCCAAACTATGAAAACCATATTAATTGCAACGCAAAAACCCTTCGCGAAGATTGCGGTTAGCCAGATGAAGCAAATTGCCGAAGACAAAGGGTATAAAGTAGTATTGTTCGAAAAATATGCCGAGCAATCTGATTTTGAAAAAGCCGTGACCGACTGCGATGCCATCATCATCCGGAGCGATTTGGCCACCAAAGAGGTGTTCGATGCGGCCAAAAACCTGAAAATTATTGTACGCGCCGGCGCCGGTTTCGATAACATTGATTTGGCCGCAGCCACTGCCCACAACGTGGTAGCCATGAATACTCCCGGCCAGAATTCAAACGCCGTGGCCGAACTGGTATTTGGCATGATGATTTCAGCAGCCCGCAACGGGTACGACGGTAAAGACGGCGTGGAGCTCCGTGGTAAAAAACTGGGCATCCATGCTTATGGAAACGTCGGGCGGTACGTGGCCGAAATTGCCAAAGGTTTCGGGATGTCCGTGTATGCGTTCGATCCCTTTGTGGCTAAAGAAAAAATGCAGGCAGAGGGAGTGACACCTGTTTCATCGGTGGAAGAACTCTACAGCACCTGCCAATACGTGTCGTTGCACATCCCTGCCACGGCCCAAACCAAAAAATCCATCAACTTCGGGTTGCTGAACACAATGCCCCAGGGTGCTGTTCTTGTAAATACCGCGCGCAAAGAGGTTATTGACGAAGATGGCATCTTAAAGATGATGGAAAACCGTGCCGATTTCAAATACCTGTCGGATATTGCCCCGGACTGTGCCCATGTATTTGCCGAAAAGTATGAAGGAAAATACTTCTTTACCCCTAAAAAAATGGGGGCCCAAACCGCCGAGGCAAATATCAATGCAGGTATTGCCGCTGTCAACCAGATCATTGATTTTTTTGAAACCGGCAATGTGAATTTTAAGGTAAATAAATAATAAGGAATTAACAGTAACCTTAAACATATAAAAGGGGCTTATCGAAAATGGTAAGCCCTTTTTTTCCCTCTATGACCGAGACAAGACCTGTCATTCCGAACGAAGTGAGGAACTAAGCGAAGCGATCTCACCAAAGGTAATCCCCTTTTTTACTGCAAGGAATCTCAATGTGTAATTAACTATCTACCTCCAATGAATGAAATATGAAGTTGATAAATGAAAAATTGATAAGAGAAATATGAAAATCCCTGGAAAAACTTTATTTTCTACCTTAACCTTAGTAGAAAATGTGGGCGTATAGAATAACCTTATTACCTTATTATGGTAAAAACAAGCAACAAATAAGGTAATAAGGTTGTGTTTGTGTCAAAAAATGTATTCTACTAAGGTTGAAAAATGTATTTTCTCATAAATGAAGTGAACAAATAAGGTGGGTTTTACTAATTTATTTGTATCAAAACAATTGACTATCAATATTTAATAACATTTGGCCTGACGGCTGCGCCCCCGGGGGAACTTTTCAAGACAAAAAAGAATGGCACGCCGGTGCCGCAGATGCTCCGCAATGCTGATTCCCGCAGGTTCCTTCAACCGCGAAGGCGCAAGGGATGTAACGCCGGCCTCCGGCCGGTTTTTCATAGTAACCCATAAAGAATGGCACGCCGGTGCCGCAGATGCTCCGCAATGCTGATTCCCGCAGGTTCCTTCAATTGCAAAGCCACAAGGGATGTAACGCCGGCCTCCGGCCGGTTTTTGCCGGATATGAAAAGCATCACAAAAAACAGATAAACCATTGTTGCGGATATGTAAAACATCACGAAAAACATGTAAACCATTGCTGCAAATATGAAAAGCATCACAAAAAACAAGAAAACCATTGCTGCAAATATGTAAAGCATCACAAAAAACAAGAAAACCATTGCTGCGGATATGTAAAACATCACAAAAAACATGTAAACTATTACTGCGGATATGTAAAGCATCACGAAAAACAGGAAAACCATTACTGCGGATATGTAAAGTATTGCACGAAACAGGTAAAGGATGATGAAAAACAGGGAAATATATCCTTAAATCCGCAAAAAAAAATACAAACTTGCTGATAGTCACGGTGTGACTTTTTATTTAAAAGCATCTGTTTTTTATCCATAAGTGTCATTTAATTAACAAGTCACGCCGTGACTTGCGGAATTTAGGTATATTCAAAAAATGGCCCGATGGATTCAAAAATGAATGCACCTACCTTAAAATATTCCCATGCCGCCATAAATTATAGTGGGGGACGGATGGATATTTACAACCGGTTTTTATTTACTGCCGTTACAGACAGTCTTTTTATTGATGGTTTGGTATAAGTTTAAACCGTGCCAGTTGCGGGATTCAAGACCGTTTGACAGATTATGGCAAAATAATTTTGTTTTTTTAAAAAATATGATTTACTTTTAACTGCATGTAGCCAAATAGTTTACCATGAAATAAACCAATATTATACGTATATGACAAATTCAAAAAAGACCAAATGGGATTTGTCTGAGGCTATCGCTGCCGGCGAAAAAGCCTTGGTATTATCCGTAAAGTATTCCGACCTGTTGGGCGGACGAATTACCCAAGCCGGGACAGATACCCTGCGCACGGATGTTGAAAACCTGAAAAAGTTCCCGGTAGATGGCACCCAGAAACTGGTGGAGCAAAAAGCAAAAACCGCCGGGAAGGACAGCTCCCTTTCCGATTTGAACCTGCTGGTGGGCAGCATCCGCACCTTAGTAAAGAAAAGCCCCACCGCCACCCCCGAAATGAAGAAAGCTTTTGGCGTGGGTGCCCGGTTAAGCAACAGCAGCAGCCACCAACTGGCCGCGGGCAAATTAGTTGTAGAGGCTTACAACAACTTTACCGGTTGGAGCACCACGGTGGGTATCCTTGAAGCCGATATAACCGCCATTAAGGCGTACATTGCCGAATTTGAGGATAAAGCCAACAAGCAAACCGAGGCCGTAAAAGCCAAGATGGACGCCACCTTCAGCAAAAACAGCCTGCAACGGCAGGTTGAGGACGAGGTAAGCCGCATTTCGGCCCTGGGGGTGATTGCTTTTGGCAAAAAAGATCCGGCGGTAGCACAACTATTCGAGGATTTAATCCCCTCGCACAGCAGCCCTAAAGACAACGGCGACGGTACCGCTACCCCCGGAACCCCGGCGTAGCTGTTAAACACTTATATGGGTTATTAAAAATACATCCCCGCTGCCCGAGGCCAAGGTTAAGGGTGGTGGGGTTTGAGAGGAATGGATTTTATGAGAATTTTGGGATACAATAGTTAGCGGTCACCCTAAGAAACTACCCAACATATAATTAACTATAAATAAGAATTTTATGAGTAATAAAACAAAAATCAATAATCTATTAGAAGCACTTAACGAAGGTGTTTTTGAAAAAGAGGAAGCGATACGGCTTACGCTTTTAACTTCAATAGCAGGAGAAAGTATTTTCTTTTTAGGTTTACCAGGTGTGGCAAAAAGTTTAATTGCAAGAAGACTGAAATTCGCTTTCAAAGACGCAAAATCATTCGAATATTTAATGAACCGATTCAGTACTCCTGATGAAGTTTTTGGTCCAATTTCAGTGACCGAATTGCAGAATGATAATTATAAAAGAATTACTGAAAACTATTTACCAGATGCTGAAATTGTTTTCCTAGATGAAATTTGGAAAGCTGGTGCAGCAATTCAAAATACTTTACTAACAGTATTAAATGAGAAAATTTTCCGTAATGGTAAAGAAGAGGTAAAGGTTAAGCTTAAAGGGCTAATTGCAGCAAGTAATGAATTACCTCCAGAAAGTGATGGACACGGGGATAGTGTTGAAGCTCTTTGGGATAGATTTCTTATACGTTTGATTATTACCAGTGTTGAAGATGAAGACAACTTTAACAGAATGATAAGTGATGATTTGAAACCAACCGTTGACAATGTAAAATCCGAACTTAAAATTTCAGATACAGAATATCATACTTGGGATAAGGAAATTGATAAAATCATAGTACCTGATGAAGTTTTTAGAGTAATTGACGTAATCAGAAAAAAAATTCAAGGACACAATGACGGATTAAAAAAGAATGAGAAAGAACTTTACATCTCTGACAGACGTTGGCGAAAAATAATAAGAATATTAAGAACATCTGCCTTTCTTAATGACAGAAAGGAAGTTGATTTAATGGACTGTTTTTTAATAAAAGATTGTGTTTGGAATGATGAAACGGAAATTGAAACAGTTAAAAATATAGTTTCTGAATCAATTAGAGAATACGGTTATAATCTTACTGTTGATATATCTTCAGTTGATAAGCAAGTCAAAGAATTAGATAAAGACGTGAAAAAAGAAGCTGAATATGAACGCCCTTACGAAGTAACACAAAACAAAGTTTATAATAAGGATTTTTACAAGCTAATAGGATTGCAACAATACCCTCAATATAGTTGGATTAAAAAAGATGATTTCAAAAAAATCAACGAACAACAGCAAAGTTTTTACTTCTATGATGCTAAAGGACAAAATTCTCAAAACTGGGGAACACGAAAAGATAGTAATGGAATTCACGTAGGAGAATACAATTGGTCAGTTTGTCAAGTAGAAACAGAAATTGTTGTTAAAAAAGAATTGAAGACAAGAAGACCAGATAAGCGATTAATAAAAGCTTTTGACAAGGAAGTTATAGACATAAAAACCGAAATAGAAAAGCAGATTGAGACAATTAATAAGCATATAGAAGAAAAATTAAATCATTTACAAACAAATTTGTTTGTAGATAAATTACTAGCAAGTATAGTTGAAGAAAATTTACACAACTCTGTGCAAGAACTTCAAAATTTAAGAATTGAAGTTGAAAAAATAAAATCATTCTACGATGGACTTGAGTAATAAATTACGAAGGGCATTTAATGTTATTCTTGAGGCAGTTTCGGAGTTAAAATTAATTTTAAATGAGAAGGACAAAATCAAGAATGATAAAGGTATGCGTAGTAGATTTGAACGAGAAGTTGAAAAAATTGGAGAAAATATTGCAAGGACAAAAATTAGAAACGACTTATTTAAAACCTTCAAAGATTTACGCAATGACATCTCTCATTTAAACACAATAGACACTGACGTTATAATTAATTCAGTAACTGAAAAAATACCTGAACTTGAAAAATTTTCTGAAGAATACATCAATACCCATTTTTCAAATAATAATGTTCTAAAAGCCTTTGAAAAATTTGGAGGTATTGGTTCTCAAATTGATAGAGCTAAATTCATAGATGCTTTATTTGACAAACTTACTGAAAAAGATAAATCAAATTGGACAAAATTTCCGAGCAATCAAACAATAAAAACATACACAACGCAAGTTGAAGAAATAATTAATCACTCTGATTTGATAAAGCTCACGCAAGAAAATCAAGTTGTCGCAACCCAAGTTACAGAAGACATTACAAAATGGGCAAAAGAATTGCACAAAAAACTTACTACACAAAATCCATTTTCAGAGGAAGAAAATATGCTAACTGAAACAAAGCAACTTTCTTCACAAGACTTTTTTGGAAACTATGAAAAAATTTCTGAGTATTTAAGTTCTATTTATGATAATAGACAAATTAACTTTGACTTCTTTGATAAAAAACTAAAGAAACTTGATAAGCGTTTAGACATTGACCGAATTATTATTGGCGAAATCAAAGAAATATCAAAAGGTAAAATTGATATAAAAGAAGGGATTGAAAAATTTCTTGAAAGTGAAAAATTTAAAGATTTTCAAAAGGACTTGCCTTTTAATAAAATCAACTATAAAAAATACGCTGAGAAAAAAGCAAAGGAAACGCTTCAAGAATCAGAAGCACTTCGTCAAAATTTCCTAAAAGATTGGGAGAGAACTCTTTTTAACAAAAAACACAAGTTTGAACTTGATGAGATAGACAAAGCAAGAAAAACATTTATGCAATCTCTCTACGAGAAAGTTGCTAAATTCAATCAACTCAAAGAATTATTAGAACCATTCACGAAAGATTTAGGAAGACTGTGGGATTTATCTGGAGGTGTATGGAAAAATTCAGGTTTTGAGTTGCTAAAAAAGTTCGCCGACATTTTGGAAAATGATAAAGCGATAAAAGAACTTGCAGCAATGCTTGGCAGATATAGAAAATCTGAAAAGGAATTTGAAGAAGTTGAGATTGACAAAATAATTATAAAACCAAAATTCAAACCACGACATGCAAACAAAGGAGAAGTAATTGGTGTCAGAGAAAGCGATGACATTAGTAGTATGCTTCCGATTGAAGCTGCAACTTTATTTAATCCAAAAACAAGACCAATTTTCTTAAAAAAGTTCGTTGAAAAAAAACTTATGACTTATGATTTCAAAAATCAAGCCGAGGACACAGAGCGGATAGACATTAAAGAAAAACAATTGAAAGAAAAGGAAGATGGAAAAGGTCCGATTATTATTTGTGTTGATACAAGTGGTTCAATGCATGGTACGCCAGAACAAGTCGCAAAAACAGTTTGTTTTGCGTTGACAAAAATTGCATTGAAAGAAAAACGAAAATGCTTTCTCATTTCATTCTCCACAAAAATTCAGACTATAGAACTTACGGACTTGCAAAATTCACTTGACAAACTTGTTGCATTTTTAGGAATGTCATTCAACGGAGGTACAGACGCAAATCCCGCACTTGAAAAAGCGCTAGAAATGCTCGCAACAAATGATTATAAGCAGGCTGATGTACTTATGGTTTCAGATTTTTTAATGGATACACTGAGAAAAGAGATAATTGAAAATTTAGAACAAGCTAAAATAAACAAAACTAGATTTCACAGCTTGGTAATTTCTACTAATGCAAACATTAACGTTTTAAAACAATTCAATCATAATTGGAACTATAATACAAATGGGTCAAACCAGAACGAAGCATTAGTAAAACAATTAAAAATTCTTAGTCACATTAATTAAAAAACGTTTGAAAATAATTTTATAAAATTCATTCACTAAATTAAGGTATGCGAAAAATCATCCTTATCGGTAATGGCTTTGACTTAGCGCATAACATGGAAACCAGTTATATGCATTTCCTTTTATGGTATTTGAATAAGGTAAATGACTCATGGAATAATAGTTTTTATGATGACAAATTTATTACCATGAAGTGTAATAATGTTAGTATATCAAAATTGACAGCAAAAATTGAACATGTAAGAGATTTTCTGTCCTATGTAGATAATAATCATATTCAATTAACATTCAAATGTGACCTTTTTATTAGGATAATTAAAAATGCTATTTATTATAAATGGGTTGATATTGAGCGTATTTATTTTGAGGAGTTACTTCGTTTGTATAAAATTATTGAAAAAGTAAATTTTCATGAACATAATGAGATTTTAAAGATTGTAAATAATTTAAATAATTGTTTTGAACAATTGAAATTAAAATTCATAGAATATTTAGGTGAAAAGACAAAAGAATTACCTTTTCCAAATGAAGAAATAGCTCAACATCTTAAAAATATAACAATAGATGGTGTAATTGGAAATGAAATAAATGAAGTTTTTGTCATTAATTTTAATTACACTTCAACCATTGATATTTATAAGGAAATATTTAAGGAATCTAAATTTAAAGTATTAAATATTCATGGTAAATTAAATGAAGAGGGCAACCCTATTATTTTTGGTTATGGTGACGAAGCAGATACTTATTATCAAAAAATAGAGGCTATTAATAATAATGAATTTCTAAAGCATTTTAAATCATTTTATTACTTAAAGACTTCAAACTATAGAACTTTCGAACGTTATTTGACCTGCCCAGGTTTCGATGTTTACATAATGGGGCACTCCTGTGGCATTTCAGATAAAGTATTATTGAGTACATTATTTGAAGATAAACGATGTCACAGGATAAAAATTTTCTATCACCAGAAAAGTGAAACCGAAAACGATTATTTTGAAAAAACACAGGAAATATCACGCCATTTTAAAGCTGAAAATAAAGGCCGGATGCGAACCATTATTGTACCCGAAGAAAAATGTGTGCCGTTAGTAAGCTTTAAACCCGAAGGTAAAATAATATAAGTAATAAAAACAGAATTTTGCACTTAAGAAACCTTATAAAACCCTCAAAAGATGGAACTGGTAACCTATTCAAAATGTAAAACCACCGAAGAGGCCGGTGAACTTATTGAACTGCTAAAGCAACATGCCATAAACTATCTGCTGGAGCCCATACCCGAACCGCCCCTCGTGACCTATACCGGCAAAGATGACAAGGCCGATATCTTAGCCATTAAAATAAAACCTGCCGATTTTGAGAAGGTGGACCAACTGTTAAACCAGGCCGCTACCGAAAATATCGAAAAGTTAGATTCCGATTACTATTTATTTGAATTTACCGATGCCGAACTGTTTGAAATTCTTGAGCGCTTCGATGAGTGGAGCAGGGAAGATGTACTTTTGGCTCAAAAACTATTAAATGCCCGGGGAACCCCCGTTACCGATGAAAAAGTACAGGAACTAAAAAACAAAAGAATTGCCCGGTTGCGCCAACCCGAAAAGGGTCGTACCGGCTGGTTGGTCTTTGGATTCATCTGTACCCTTTTGGGCGGGCTTTTGGGTATTTTTATCGGGTACCACCATTACCAGTTTAAGAAAATCATCCCCACCGGCGAAAAAGTGTACGCGTACGATACCAAAACCCGTAAAACTGGTAAGCAGGTATTCTATGCGGGTATCCTCGGGCTTGTGGCCTGGTTTGTTTTATGGATGCTAAAACTCTGATAACCGGGCAAAAAGGGAAATGTGTATAAAATAAACAGGATTTTGAAATTAAATTTATAAAGAGTTCAGGTTATATAAAATTTAAACAGATAAGGCGATTTAAAAATACCCCATTATAATAAAATTACTATAGCTCAATATTTTAATTTTTATTTTATGAGTAATCAAAATAACCCCTTAGAAAAAGAACCTTTCAAAAGCCATTCAGCTAAATTAAAAAGAGTATTTATCGAATTGCATAATTATTCATTCTCGCATGGAACATCAGAGGACTTTAATTCTAATGATAATTTTATCGGACGTGAACGTGAATTGGAGAAATTCAAATCTACACTTACAGATAGTTCAAAAAAATCGGGAATTTATTTAGTTACCGGTTATCGTGGAATGGGAAAAACAAGTTTTGTTAAAAAAGTGCTGAGTGATTTATTCTGCCCGAATGATTTGGTATTTCATTTAAAACATTGGTTATTTATTGTTTTTATTGCTTTTTTAATTACATTACTTTCAGTAGTTACAATTCATAAAATATCAATTCATTATAATTGGATTCTTTCTTTAATTTATTCCATATTTACCATTATTCTTTTTGTATTATATCGTTCATTCAATAAGCATTGGACTAATATTTTAGAAATACTTTCTGACTCCAGAACAAAGCTTAATAATTTGAAGCATAAAATATTGCTTGAGCATTTGATAATATTAAGTTTTATTAATACAATTTCAATTTTATTATATGCCATAATCGCGTTTTATCGGGAAATTGATGATTTTAAATATTTATTTTATACTCTTTTTTTTAGTTATACTTCACTTATTATTTTTATAATAATAATTCATTCCAGAAAATATCTGAAGCACGAAACGAAAAGTTCAGAAAAAAAACAAAAAAGCAAAAATTTGTTGATAAAACCCATTAAGAACTTTGTAAATCATTCATCGACAATAATTATCAATTTGAATTTAGGTTATTCCAACCTGAAGGAAATTAATATTTTAAGACTTATTGCACGAAACATAAAATCAGGTTTCGAACAGCACCGGCGAGTTTTTTCAATTAATAAGTTATTGTGGTTTTTTACCCTATTATGTATAATACTATTTACATCAATAGTATACAACACAAAAACAGCTAAAACGGCAAATAAATTTTTGAAGAATGCCCTTAAAATGGAAGTTTATTTTCCATCGCAACATGATGTGTATTTATACGATACAACAAATATGTTAAAGGTCTTAGTAGAAAAACTTGAAACTGATTCAAAATATACCGCAGAAAATTATTTTTTATATAATCAGACAATTTTAAAAAATCAAGAATCAATAGATTCAGTTTTAAATTATCTTAAATATTTTGATAATTATTTAATTCAATATTTAAATATTGATGAGATACAGAATATAGGTTCTGATAGTTTAAATACTATTATAAATAATAAATCAATTGTACTCTTCTCAACAAAATTATATTTACAAAAGGTATTTATATCAAAGGTGGATTTTCAAAAGATTAAAACTCATTTAGAAAACCAAACAAATTCTAACTCTAAGAATAATAATATATTAAAAGACATTAATGTTATTGAAAAAATCATTAATGCTTTTATCTCGATTTACAATGAAGACACTATTTTTCAAAAACAGATATCACCTTATTTATATGATAAAATTAAAATGGCAAAAGATTTTTTGTCAAATTTTGATTTCGATGACAAAAATGCATATAGTCTGTTTTCCTCAAAAGTATTAAGGGATAATCTAATTGATTCTTTAATTAATCAGCAGAGAAAAATGAAAAATGAAATAAACTATCCGAATTTCACAATAAAATCAGATAGTATAAAACTTAAACAGATTTCTAGTGCTGAATTTGTTGATTTAATTAGTTATTTAATAGACCATCAGGATTTTAATTTAAATCAGAATTTATTAGATATCTATTTTTTATATCAATTAAATCAAATAGTTGAACTAAAAATACATTACTCGGAACTGCCAGATATTCAAAAGAAAGTAATTGGTATTTCTAACTTTCTTGATTATTCGATTTATCAGGGATATAATTGTGTAAGGGATATTTTACCAAAATTGCCAAAGCGTGAAAAAATAAATTTACTTCCATTGCACACCGATTATTTTTATTTTTTTTATATCATAATATTTTATTTTTTATTTAAGCTGTTTAACCGCCTTGTTAATTTTAACAGACCCACCCTGCGATCGGTAAATAAAAAACTGGACTTCTTGAATGATTTGATTGATTCAAATATTACTCTAGGTAAAGATGCTAATCTAGGACAGGTTAATAAAACAATTTTTGGTTTTAGTTTCAGAAAAAACAGGCAATATACCAAAGCCGATGAACGTGAGATTGAAAAATACCTGATAGAAGTTATCAATGATATAAACCATTTACCTTTTTTTAGTTATCGCTCGCAATTTGTAATTGTATTTGATGAACTTGATAAGATTGAACCAGTTATTGAAAAAGAAAACGAAAAACACGTTTTATACTCGCCCCAGGCTATCCGCACAAGGTTGCAGGCGGTAATGGGTTTACTCTCAAATTTGAAATATTTTTTATCGACAGCGCAATCGAAATTTATTTTTATTGCAGGACGCGAGATGTACGATGCTTCGTTAGCAGATGTTTCGGACCGTAATTTCCGATTAGGCAGCATATTTCATGATATTTTTTATATAAAAAGTTTTTATTCAGATAATACTACCTTTGATATTGAGCACATTACTGGCAGAACGGAACAATATGTTTGTAGTTTCTTATTACCTACTAATTATTCAAGTATTTTTAACTTAAATAATTATAATTATTACTTGCAAAAGCAACATACTGAATTGAACTCAATTGAAAGGGAGAAAGTAATATATTTATTGCATCAATTTATTGTTTATTTAAATCATCAAAGTGCCGGAGCTCCCAGTAAAATTAAAGCCTTTTTTGAGGATCATGTCCGTTCTCTGGAGAATATGGATAATCCTCAAACCAGGAGTATTTTTGTGGGTGATAAAGAATCAAAAAAATTATTTTTATTTTTTGATTATTATGACCAATATAAATTAGGTTTTATAAACTACCTGATATCTCCTTTCAATTATACCATTAATAGATCGATACGGAATTATGGTGATAAACTTATAGTTTCAGCTTCTTTCTTACATAATCATTTATTTAAATTCCATCGTAATTCCTTCTCTTGGCGCGATTTAGAAGCGACGCCAGAAATGATAGATATTAATAAAAATCCTGAGTTGCGTGATTTCCTGGGTAGGTTGTTAAATTTTATGAGTACAACTCAAATAAAGGAAATAATAAATGGTATTTACGATTTCAAATTCTCGAAGCGGATTTCACAGGAACTTTTGTTTCTTTCACATATTTCAGAAGAATCGTCAGCAAACTTTAATTTTTCACTAGATGAATCTTTAATTGTTAAACAACATTACAAGGAACAATTACTGAAATTAAATGAGATTAATGGAGTTAATGGTATTAATGATAAAGAAAGGGGAAATTACATTTATTCGGTTTCTTCAATTAATTTAACGCTGGGTGATTTGTGTTTTTACGATGGAGATTTTGGTGAAGCCATTACCTATTATCTGGAAGCAATTCAATCATTGCGTTCAAAACCTGTTGATCAATTAAGTTTAACACAACTAACTCTTTTAACGCGAAATATGTTAAAGTTAGGCTATGCCCTTGAAAAAAGAAAAACATACGATAGTGCTTTTTTGACCTATAGTGAAATTGCAGACAAAATTCTTAGATGGTTAAGAACCCAATCCATTTATTCACAAAAGGAACTTACAAATTCACTTTTAGAAAATGTTAATTATTTATATCAACCTTTAATTGCAAAATTGTATTTAATTGAAAAATTAACTATTAATGGTATTACAAAAGTCGATTTAGCATCTATCTATAAAGATTTTGATCGGTTACTTGATGTATTAAAACGAAATGTTTACTTTAAAGAGCATTTTTGTAGTGAAAATAGAAATCATGAAGAAATTAGTAATAATGAAAAAAGCAATCCGATTGAGATAGAATTATGGAAAAATGTTGGGAATCTGTTGTATTATAAAAACATCAATTATCATTCTACATGTATTCATGGGTTATGCTCTTATGATTGTAAAAAAAATAATGAAACCGATAAAAACCCTAGACCATGTGCGGCATGTTTAAAATATCTTGATTGTTTTAACTTATTTGTTACCAAACTTGGAATTGAACAAATATTTACAGATAAACCTAAAGAACATTTATTTGACATAAGTCGGTATATTAGTTCAATTGTAGAAGTAATAAAAAATAAAAATGAATATGTTTTAACAAATACTGAGTATAGACAATTTGCCAAGCTTTTAAGTAACATTGGCAATGTCTTTCTTAGTTGTTTAGATAAAAATGAGGGTTTCAGTAGTAATTTTTGGTTTATATTAGAAAAATACTTTACCGATGATAAAGAATTAAATGAAATTATAGAAGAAATTACTAGAGTTGAGGTAAAAAAAGCCGATTTGATCATTATCAATTACATTTCATCAGCCTATTTTTATCGAATATCAAATGATCATCAAAGTGCAGCCAATCAATATTTAAATATTTTGCAGTTTTTAAATACTTATATTGAAAATCATAAGGGAATTGCTGAAAAAATATTCTTAAATAATAATGAAACTCCAATTATTGATCAAATTGCAAATAGAGCAATAAAATATATTTATTGTTCATATGATCATACCCATATATATGAAGTACAGTTATTTAAATCAATTTTTGCTGAACCAAAAAATTTAAATAAAAAAACATTTGACGACTCCAAAGAATCAAACAAAGAAAAAAATGATTTACGTGAAAATTCAGATAAAAGACCTTCTGTTAAGCAAAATATTTCAATTAAAAAAACCTCTGTAAATACTGATATTGAAGAAATAAATTTAATACGGAATGAGATTATAATTAATCTTGGGAAAATAAAAGATATTATTTCTGAATCATTGAAAGATTCAAATGATAAGTTTTTAAACCTTTATCACTTGGTGTCTCCTTACACCTTATGTACAAATATGTACAATCGGATACAAAGTTTAAGATTTCGTGAAAAAATGAATTGGTTAATATTATTGAATTCCTCAATAATTAATGGTATTGACCTTACAAAATTAGAAGGAAATAAACATAGAGAAAAATTTAACGAAATTGCAGAAAAATTAATAAATCAGGATCATAATATTGAAAATGAATTAATTCAGGCAAATATACTGTACCTTATTTCGGATTCTATTTTTTGTTGCAATGAGATTATTAAAATCAGTAATACTTTCGATCAATCCTATAGTGTAAATCATTCGCTTCTTGCCGAAACTTACTTTAATTTCTGGAAATGGAGTATTTATCTTACACTATTTGATGATAAAGGATTAAATAAGCAAAAAAGACAGATAGAGGAAATAATTGAGAAATTAATTGAACCGGATAACTTTCATTTTGTTTCGCCAACCTATTTAGCAGAAAAAGCTATTACCAGTTGGTATGATATGAAATATACCCATCAACAGGGGCAAGCTTATAGAAACTTAATAGAGAATATGTATTATTTAAATGATGACTTCAATGATGAAATGTATCATTTTCATGCAGCCATCGAGCGATACAAAATTAATTTGGGAGTTGATGAAGATAAAATAAAGAAATTAAAGAAATTGACAAAAGTGTCAAGTTTATACCACCCCGGGTATTATTTAAAAGATAACTGCTGGTACCCAGAAACTGAAAAAAACAATCTTCAAAATGAAATTAGAAATGAAGATAATTTGAAGACAAAACAGGATTCCAATTAATAAACCTTTAAATTAAAGTTAGTGTTTATTATATAACAACTATACGGTAAATGATGTTAGGAAGCTTGCTCCAGAAGGTTGGCGAGTACCAAATGACAGTGATTGGCAGACCTTCATTGATTATCTTGGGGGAACCATAGTTGCAGGAGGCAAACTTAAAGAAAATGGAATTATAGATTGGAAAAGCCCTAATAGCGGAGCAACCAATAGTAGTGGGTTTTCAGCCTTGTCCGGTGGATTACGAAAGCCAGATGGCCAATATAAATTTTTCGGAGAACAGGGATATTTTTGGTCTGTTACAGAGTGGACTGATAACGAATATACAGCAATTGAGTTAAGCTATAGCCATGCAAGTGCGATTAAGCCTGATGTTTATGATAATTATAAATCAACAGGATATAGTGTCCGTTGCATTAAAGAATGAAAAGAAACAACGAGCCGTCAAGCGGTATAAAAAATTGCCGGGATATTAGGTTATTCAAGGGTTGCAGCCCGATTCAAAATTATAACAGTTTGATTGAAAATTGCCATATAGTCTGCCACCCCCGGAACCCCGGCGTAACTGTTAAACGTTTTTACAGGTTATTTAAAATACAATACCGCTGCCCAAAACGAAAGTGGAGGATGGTGGGGGTTTTGAAGGGAGAAAATATATTAAAGATAATTTCATATAGATTTAATTTATACAAGAGTTGTGCGCAAAGCTGGAGCGACAGTACTAACATTGAAAATTAAGATATGAATATTGTCTGACCAAGTTTATCCTGCTGGGTGTTTAGATAATTATTACAATTTAACAGATTTAAAAGCAGGTATTTATTTTTATAAAATAGACATTGATAATGAAATGTTTTACGGTAAACTGATAAAAAAATGAGAAAACTATTATTAAAAATGATGGGGTTATTACTTATAATCAGCATTATTTCATGCAACGAGGAAGGGGCTTATGGTTATATGGGAGTTGTAGTATCTTTAAACGATAAAATGCCACTTGATAGTGTTTTCTGTAGATTATTTATTGATGATAAGCTTTTTGATGAACAACTGACAGATTCAACAGGTCAGTTTAATATAAGTTGGAGCGGTTATATCAATAAGCATACAGGACAAGCTGAATTCAGTAAAGATGGATTTGAAAAACATATAATTTATAGCGATCAACAACCTGTATTAATTGGAGATACTGTTTTTTTAGAGCCAAAGATTAATTGATAGTTAGGAATATGATAATAATAAAACATAACGTTTGCTAACGCGGTATAAAATATTGCCGGGGCAGTAGGTTATTCAAGGATTGTAGCCCGATTCAAAATTATAACAGTTTAATAAGTTTGAAGTCCGCAAACGCCTACTTTGAATATACTTACCGTTATGTGTTATTTTATCAAAATACGCCACAGTGCTAAAATTTTCATTTGACAAATTTGTTTTTTTGATTTATTGTTAATAAATTACACTTAAAGAATAACTATAAGATTATAGTTATATTAGGCTGGTAAGTCTAAAATCCCTAGGGTAACCCCCACGGGAGGAGGGGAAGTGTATTATCACGAACTTCATTTTTTAAAATAATATTTTATGTTTATTGAATTCCAACATCCAATAATTGATATACGATGTTTAGTTGAAGAAAGCCATAAAATTCCTGTTCCAAATTGGCCAATACCAGAGGATAAAAAAATGTTGAAAGGTATTGGAATTACTAAAAGAAGGCAAAATGGAGGCTCTGTTTACTGGAGTGGAGAACAAAAATATTGTCAAGCCGAAAAAGCAATTAGATTTCAAGACCTCGATAAATATAGGATTCGATTCAAAAATAATGCTATACTTTCAACAGATTGTGAATTTCGAAGAATTAATTCGGATGGTAATTTTCTTGTTAAATATGAAATTGGTTTTTCAAATAGTTTTGAGAATTATTTTTTAGCAATTTCAGAAAACAAGGACTACTTCCATAAACTACTTTTAGATTATTGTTCGATTAATGTCATAATAAACAATTTATTAGGCACTAAAGCATTTTCTACTATTAGTAATTGTGGAAAAGCTCTTTCTGAACTTTACTTGTATTCAACTACTCGTCATCAAGCGCTTATAAATGGGCAAATTGAAAGCTGGTGGGTGAGCTGTGGTGAACCACTATGTATTGTTGAATATTCCGATAATGAAAACAATTCGCAACTTCCAAAGCATGCCAAATTGATAAAAAAATATGATAATCAAAAAATAGAACTTTATCATTATTGGTTGCAATTACCTAATAATGACAATATTCGTATCTGGATTATTAAAATATTAGATTCGTATTATTATGATAGAGAATTTGTGCGCAATTTAAGATTGAATTTGTTAAGAATAAACGCAGAGAAGGAAACACTTAGGAAAATAATTAATCTTATACAGAAATTTAATGAAACTCTAACAAACACTGATGATAAAAAAAAGAAATTAAGTAATTATCTTGAAAATATCACTAGTAAAATATTGAAAACAGAAAGATATGAGATTGAACAAAAAGATTTATTAAGTATTGCACTAATATCTGAAGACATAGCCTTACCAGGAGAGTTGGAATCCTATTTAGAGGCTATAAAACCTCTTGAAAATAAATATGTCAATAAAAATATTAGTACGATAATGAATGGAGGAGTTGTAATAAATGTATCTGGTGGCAATGTTGAAAAAATAGATGTTACAGAAAAAGGAAATATAATTAATTATGGGAACAACGATTAATGTCCATGATAATGGAAAAGTTGATAAGATTAATACCACTGAGTCCGGTGATATTGTTATTAATAAACCTAGTAAAAGACAAAATAATCCATGGATTTCTGGTTCATTTTATATGACATTATTTATATTAATTATTTCCTTACTTACTGTAAGTGCAAAAATCCTTCCTTTTTATGTTTTTCCTATAACATTAATAGGAACAATGCTCTTATTTTCTATAATTGGAGCATTTCAGTTAAAAAATGATGGAAAGCATATTGATAAAAACTTCCTAAAATTGATGTTTATAGCATTCAGATATATTCCTTTCTTGACAAATAATAATAAAAACAACACATAATATCGTGTATAAAACATTGGGGTTTAAGTGGTTATTTAAGGGTTGTAGCCCGCTTCAAAATCGTAACGGTTTGATTGAAAATTGCCACATAGCCTGCCACCCCCGGAACCCCGGCGTAACTGTTAAACATTTTTATGGGTTATTTAAAATACAATACCGCTGCCCAACGAAAGTGGAGGGTGGTGGGGGTTTGGAGGGGGAAAATATATTAAAGATAATTTCATATAGATTTAATTTATACAAGAGTTGGCGGTCATTGCAAAATAACTCAACACATAGTCGACAAATGAAAAGTTTAACAATTAAGCAAATGATTAAGAAATATTCTGTTTTGATAAGTTTGGTCATTTCCGTGGTTTTGATAGTAATAGCAACCTTAGTTTATCCAGGCGGCTCATTGCTTGAAAAAAATTCCATAGGGTTTTACTGGTCAAAAAATTTCATTAGCAATTTGTTTGCAACAAAAGCGATAAACGGTTCAGAAAACCCTGGCTGGATTTGGGCACTTATTGGAATGGCATTCCACTCGGTAGGGTATGGAATTTTTTTTATCAATATGTCAAAAAAGATATCGTCAAGACAATGGGCCAATATTTTAAAATATATAGGCATTGCCAACATAATATTTATTTTCTTAATCGCAACACCCTTGCATGATGTGGGAGTAATATCGATTATTTTAACATTACTTGGTTTATTTACTATTACTATATTTATCCTAAAGTCAAAACTTCATTTATTTAAATTCTTCTGTATTACTTGCTTATTGACTTATTACTGTTTCTTTATCCTTTTTGGTTTAGGTTATTTGGGTTTGACAGTCATAATGCAGAAAGTTTATATTATTAGCTCGATGCTATTAGTTTTAGGTCTAGAGTATTTTACCAAATATGAAGACTTTATACAAATTAAATGGAGAGGACAAAAAACATAAGCTACGAACCGCTAACAGCACCTATACCCAATGCGGTTTACGTGGGACTAAAACAGCTTCCTGCTTTTATAAAATTATCAGGTGGCCGGACAGTTTCAGGTTTCAATCCCGCACAGGGCATAGCTGCGGGGCGTTGTGCACCAATGCAAAAAAAGAATATGAAACAAATAATACCGATTTTTCTGATTTTAGGACTTTTCTCCTGTTCAAATATCAGAACAAAAGAAAACAAAACAGAAATTGCTGCGAAAGAAAAAAATCAAAAGGAATTAAAAAACTTTGACCTGATTAGTGATTTTGAAAAAAATAAAGGGACTTTTAATTCAGATACTTTCGACTTGATGAATCATTCAACTGAAGGAGGTGAAATAGTTGTATTTCATACCTCAGAAAAAGAATATCTTGTAATTGACATTTGGTTGTATGGTGAAATGGGAAAACAAAATACAAAATTTTGGACTGACAATGATTTTGAATTTAAAGTGGTTAAGGAGACTAATTATGACTATGATAGACCAATGTATGAACCAGACTTCAAAATAACTGAAACAACATATTTCTACTCATATTCAGACTCGACATTCAAAATATTTGACCAAGGCAAATCATTAATTCAAGATTCATTATATTTAGAAAGAAGGAAAGAGATTGAAGAGTTTTTTACAGAAATGACAAAAGAAATTGAAATAGTAAAATAATAGGCACAGGTGCTAACCCAAGGTATAAGGTATGGCGGGTTTACAGCGATTCGACAAGTCGAATCTTTTTTGTACCTTTCGTATCGGTCGGACAGATTCCCGTTGGAAATCCGCCACGACCTCATACCGTCAACGTTGTGCACCATAGTGTGGACGGACACCGAGAGGAAAAAATATATTAGAAATGGATATAATTATAAAACCATTAACACCAGACTTATTAGACGATTATTTGTTTTTCTTTGATAATATGATATTCGAAGAGAATCCTGATTGGTCAATATGTTATTGTTTTTCATATCATTTCATAGGGACTAAAGAACAATGGAACCGGGAGGAAAACCGTTCTTCAGTGATTAAATTTGTTAATGATAACAAAATGACAGGTTATTTGGCTTATTCTGACAATAAACCAATAGGATGGTGCAATGCAAATAACAGATTGAATTATCAACGATTGCTAAAGTATTATGATTTGATTGATAATTCTAATGATAAGGTATGTTCGATTGTGTGTTTTTTAATACATCCAGATTATAGGAGACAAGGGATAGCGCAAAAAATTATAGATAAAATCTGCATGGACTATTCAAATCAGGATTATGATTTTATTGAAGCTTATCCCGGGAAAGGGAATTTATCATGTGAAGGACATTATAGAGGACCCTTACAATTATATGAGAATAATGATTTTAAGATAAAAAAGGAGTATGATGATTATTATGTAATGAGAAAAAAACTTAAATAACTACGGTGCACAATGTATAAAAATAATAGCCGGGGCAGTAGGTTATTCAAGGATTGTAGCCCGCTTCAACAATAAGCGGAGATGAGTCCTGATTTTTGTGATTGATAGATGAACATGATTTTGGGAATATCGCAAATGGTGAAATGCAATTGTCGGGCACCGGTATTTTGGCCGATGTGTTATTATATGAAATTAAAAATCATGAACAAAACGTGGAATTGGGCGGATATGTGGTAATGCCCGACCATGTGAATGAAAATTACGATAATTCCACGGTGTAGAGACGTTGCATGCAACATCTCTATTTTTCGGAAACCGACCGGAGGTCGGTGTTACATCTAATGTTTTTATAACATTTTCGCACCTTGTTACATAACATTCCTAAAACAAAGATTACATGATGACGCAACTGTTATCTTCGCATCGGAATATCAAAAAAAATGATTTCCCGGTAGATTTATTGATAACTATTTAATTCAAATGACATGGCAATTATAAAACCGTTTAAAGGGATACGTCCCCCAAAAGAAACCGCAGCAACTTTAGCTTGTCTGCCTTACGATGTGATGAACTCCGACGAAGCCGCACAAATGGCAAAGGGGAAACCTGAGTCGTTGCTGCACATTACCCGCGCCGAGATTGATTGCCCCGCCGGAACCGACATCCATTCCGAAGAAGTTTACAACAAATCGGTGGAAAACTACAACCTGTTTAAACAAAAAGGCTGGTTGAAACAGGATGCCGAAGCTAAATATTACATTTATGCCCAAACCATGGATGGCCGCACCCAATACGGGATTGTAGGTGCCGCGGCTTGCGACGATTACCACAACGGGGTTATTAAAAAACACGAACTGACGCGTCCCGACAAGGAGGAGGACCGGATGATTCTGACCCGGTACCTGAACTCCAACATCGAACCGGTATTTTTTTCGTACCGGGCGGTTCCCGAAATTGATGCCATTGTTGACGGCATTGTAAAGAACAAACCCGCGGAATACAATTTTGTGGCCGAAGATGGTTTTGGCCACCATCTGTGGGTGATTGACGATGCCGCCACCAACCAAAAACTGGAAGAACTGTTTGCGGCAAAAGTACCTTTTACCTATGTGGCCGACGGCCACCACCGTACCGCCGCCGCCGCCCGGATTGGTTTGGAAAAGAAAACCCAAAACCCCAACCATACGGGCAACGAAGAATATAACTTTTTCATGGCAGTGCATTTTCCCGATAACCAGTTAAAGATTATTGATTACAACCGCGTGGTAAAAGATCTGAATGGTTTATCGGACGGGGAATTTAAAAAGAAACTGGCCGGTGTATTTGATATAACCGATATGGGAACGGGTATCTATCATCCGGCAAAGCTCCATGAATTCAGCATGTACATCGGTGGGCACTGGTATAAGCTTAATGCCAAAGCGGGGACTTACAACGATAATGATCCGTTGCAGGTATTAGATGTAAATATCTTATCGAATCAGGTATTGGATAAAATTTTAGGGATTAAAGACCTGCGGACAACTACCCGGTGCGAGTTCGTGGGCGGTATCAGAGGGTTAAATGAATTATCGCGCAGGGTAGATAGTGGCGAAATGATGGCAGCTTTTGCCCTCTATCCGGTTTCCATGAAGCAGTTGATTGACATTGCCGACTCAGGGAATATTATGCCCCCGAAAACCACCTGGTTCGAACCCAAATTGCGTTCAGGTTTGGTTATACATGAATTGTAGCGCTTTTTCCTATTTGAATTGAAATACGACTGATGGATGGACTTTTTTAAGTTCATCCATTTTTGTTTTGCGATAGTAACAAGTAATCCGTATCAAGATTTCGGACACGGGATTTAGAGACACGAGACAATTAGTAATTAACCATTCAACCATTTCCAAATGAACAAATAAGCTCATAAATAAATGAATTCAGTTCATTATTGCACGAAGTTTGGAAACGTTTTTGGGTTCAATGCAATTTAAGCAAACAAAACTGCCGTGTTTTTCATCAGAAATAGAGATTTGTTCAGGCGTAAAATCTATTTTTGCATAATAAAACACAATTTATGTCCATTGCTACGAACCTTTTGGCTATTCAGGCAACCATCCCCAAGGGAGTGAGATTGGTAGCGGTTTCAAAAACAAAACCCAACGAAGCCATTATGGAGGCCTACCAGGTCGGTCAGCGGGTGTTTGGCGAGAACCGCCCGCAGGAACTCCGCGATAAACAGGCCGACCTTCCTAAAGATATCGAGTGGCATTTTATTGGCCACCTGCAAACGAATAAGGTAAAGTATATTGCCCCGTTTGTTTCGCTCATTCATGGGGTGGAAAGCCTCAAGCTGCTTCAGGAAATTGATAAAGAGGCCCGGAAAAGCCAACGTGTCATCCCTTGTCTGTTGGAGTTCCATATTGCCGAGGAGGAGACCAAATATGGGCTCAACCTTCAGGAAGCCCGCGAGATTTTAACAGGTGATGGATTTCAGAAACTGGAACATATTTCAATTTGCGGGGTAATGGGAATGGCCACTTATACCCAGGATGAGGCTCAAATCAGGAAAGAATTCAAAAACCTGAAACTTATTTTCGAAACTTTGAAAAAAGAATTTTTTAATGAAGCCCCGGCTTTTTGCGAATTATCTATGGGCATGTCGGGCGATTACCTCATTGCCATTCAGGAGGGTAGCACCCTGGTGCGGATAGGCAGCAGCATTTTTGGTTCCAGGTAATTTGGGTAATACAGGTTGAAACTGTGTGTAAAATAAAACACCGGTGATTTTTACCCCATAACTTTAAATTTTTATATTTGTTACTCAGTAAAACCAAAAGGAAAAGTCATGGCAAATTTACAGACAAAGTATCTTGGATTGAATCTCAAAAATCCATTAATTGTAAGTAGTTCGGGTATTACCAATTCCATTGAAAAAATTAAGGAAGCCGAAAAACAGGGGGCTGCCGCAGTTGTTTTGAAATCAATCTTTGAAGAACAGATTAACTTTGAAGCAGCGCATTTACAGCGCATCGGGAAAGATAATGCCGAAGCGTACGATTATTTGCAGGGATACGTTACCGCCAACAGCATCGAAAAACATTTGGCGTTAATTAAAGAGGCAAAAAAATCGGTTTCCATTCCCGTAATCGTGAGCATCAATGGATATTCCGACAAGCGATGGGTTGAATTTGCCAAACAGTTTGAAGCTGCCGGAGCCGATGCTTTGGAGCTGAATATTTACATCATACCCGATGACCGCAAAAAATCGGGTTCTGATATTGAAAAAGAATATTTTTCCATCATCAAACAAATTGTTAAGAAATCGAATATCCCGGTGTCGGTAAAGTTAACCAACCAGTTTACCAATCTGATTCATGTGGTGGATAGCATGAAGAGTATCGGCGTAAAAGGGGTGGTGCTGTTTAACCGTTTTTATGAACCCGATATCGATACCGATACCATGGAGATGACCAATTCCAACGTCTTTTCGTCAGAGGCCGACATCCGTTTTCCGTTGCGTTGGACTGCCATCATTTCCGATAAGGTTAAAGGGATTGATTATTCGGCATCTACCGGGGTTCACGATGCCGATGGCATGATAAAGCTGCTTTTGGCCGGCGCGAACACCGTGCAGGTTTGTTCTGTTTTATATGCCAAAGGCTTGGGCGAAATCCATAAGATTCTGGACGGAACTGAAGCATGGATGCGTCAACGGGGATTCGATTCAGTGGACAGCATCCGTGGTTTGATGAGCTACCGTTCCATTCCCGATTCTACCGTTTATCAGCGCTCGCAATTCATGAAATATTTTTCAAATTTTGAATAGACTTGGGAATAGAGACATGAGATTTTAGATAGGCAAATCATCTAAGGCCTCATGTCTCAGGTTTAGTGTCTAAAACCTATTACGAGTTTGCGGTACAGTTAAACATCCATTGAATGCCATATTTATCGGTACAGCTTCCGTAATAGGCTCCCCAAAAGACCTCCTGTAGTTCCATGGTTACTTTGCCCCCGGCCGACAATGCTTCGAACAATCTTTTTGTTTCTGCTTTCGTATCCGGGTCTAAATTAATATGGATATTATTTCCATAATTTACATGGAATCCCATGGACTCCGGGGCATCGGTTCCCATAAGTAGATGCCCGCCGAGTATCGGTAGTTCAATGTGCATTATCAGGTTTTTATCGGCTTCGGCCAATTGGGGCATCCCTTCTCCCGGGGGTAAATCGCCAAGCCGGGCAATACCGTTGCCACTGAATTCGCCACCAAAAACAGATTTATAAAAGTTGAAAACCTCCTCGGTATGCCGGGGAAAATTTAAATAGGTGCTAACTTTTGCCATATCATTAAGTTTTGATAATCCCTAATGACAATCACCCACTATTTTTGTTTGAAATATTTGTGAATGAAAATATTTTCCTATCCCGGTTTCCCGTCGCCTTTATTCTTAATTGATGATTGTCAATCTCAACTGCTACTCCTCATACTGTTCCACAATCGAAATCAAATCATCGGCCAGAACCAGGTTACCTTCGCGGCAAACATCCAATTTAGACGAAATAAAATCTTTCAGTTCCTTTTTTCGCCCTTCCGATACCCGGCATTCGATATTCTCGACCACGGTAAAGGCTTCAAAAGCAATTTCAAAAGGTTCGGTCATTACCAAATCAATAAAAGTCTCCAGATACAGGATGTAGTTCAACCTTGTTTGCCAGCAGCTGGAAACCAGCATCTGTTTGGCTTTATGTAGATGTTTGTTATTGATGAGAGCTATCACCGTTTCGGCGGAACTTTGATTCTTTAAATCGCAAAAAAACTGGGTAATAGCCGAACGTATCTCGGAATCCGGATTGTCGATGAATAATTGAGCCAATATTTCAAGTACCTGTTCGGTTCCCTCTTCGCGCAATTCGCCAATGGTTTCAAGTATCTTGGCGTTATCGGAATTTTTCAGGAGTTGCGAAAATTGGGGATTCTTTGCTTTTTCCATAATTCTTTTTTGCAAAGGTAAAATCATTTTCCCGATGGTTCCAACATCTTTGTTTGAAGAAAATTAAATATTTATTTTTGACGAAGCGATTTCGTTTTAGTGCCTTGATTATTAATACTTAACTGATAGAAAGACCGCGTATAGCCGATCCTGATTTTATGGGTAGATGTTTGATTTTTAACATTTCTGCTATCTTCGTGTTTTTAATAGCAGAAGGGTACATAAAAATAATAGCAGGATGATAAATTTTTCAAACCTCGAAAAGGTTGCCTTTATATCGAGAGATAATAAGTTGACCTACCGTGAATTGTCGAAAAGTATAAACCAGTATGCGGGGCTTTTTGGTAATAAAGGATACCGTAAAATAGCCATCTATAGCGAAAACCGCCCTGAATGGCTTTTTGCTTTTTATGCCGGGTGGTTCAACGATTGTGCCGTGGTCACCATCGACTATATGTCAACCCAGGAAGATGTTGCATACATCCTGAACGACTGCCAACCGGAAGTGGTTTTCACTTCCGATACCAAAAGCAAAGATTTATCCGGGGCTTTGGGAAAAGTGAACTACCAACCCGATGTTATTGTGTTTGATCAGGTAACCCCCAATCTCACCGATGAATTGAGTTCCTGGCAAGTGCCCACCGATAACGAAAAGACGGCTGTTATTATTTACACATCAGGTACTACCGGAAGCCCTAAAGGGGTGATGCTGTCTTTTACCAATTTATTGGTAAATCTTCATGGGGTAACCCAGGATGTCAAGGTTTATACCGCCGATAGGCAAGTTTTGATGCTATTGCCTCTGCACCATATTTTGCCATTGCTGGGGACTATGATAGCACCACTTCACGTGGGTTCCACCATGGTGATGTCTCCCTCCATGCAATCGTCCGATTTGCTGGAAACGTTGAAAAACAATCAGGTGGCAATTATGATTGGCGTTCCAAGGCTTTACGAGGTTATTTATAAAGGATTAAAAGCCAAGGTATTTGCAAGTATTGCCGGGCGGGTGTTTTATGCCATCTTATCAAAACTAAAAAGTCAGAAGTTTTCGAAGAAAATATTCAAGAAAGTGCATGATGGTTTTGGCGGATACCTGGAAATTATGGTTTCCGGGGGTGCTGCCTTAAGCCCCGAAGTAGGTGCTTTTTTCACAAACCTTGGATTTACAGTTTTGGAAGGTTATGGAATGACCGAATCGGCACCTATGATAACCTTCAACCGTCCGGGAAAGGCACGCATTGGGACACCTGGGCAGGCACTGCAAGGAGTTCAGATTGAAATCCGCAATGATGAGATTGTGGCCAAAGGCCCCAATGTTATGCAAGGTTATTACAACCGCCCGGAGGAAACTGCCCAGGTGATTATCGATGGCTGGTTACATACCGGCGACTTAGGGTATCTTGATAAACAAGGATACCTGTATATTACTGGCCGCAAAAAAGAAATCATTGTTTTGTCGAATGGTAAAAACATCAACCCTGTGGAACTGGAGGATAAACTGGAAAAGTCGTCTCCATTTATTACCGAGGCTGCCGTGATTTTACACAACAACCAACTGCATGCCGTGATTGTTCCTGACTACAATCAACTTTCAAACAACGAAGTTAAAGACCCTGTCCAGTTTTTTAAAGACAAAGTGATTTCGGAATACAACCAGGGGGTGAGTCCTTACAAACGGATTTTACAGTTTACATTAATCAAAACTGAGATTCCACGTACCCGGTTGGGGAAAATCCAGCGTTTCAAATTGGCCGAGATTATTAGTGAACCAACCAAGACCAAAAAGAAAGCTGCCGATCCCGACACTGAGGAATACAAGACTATAAAAATTTTTATCGAGGGCCAGACCAACATGGAAATCAGTCCCGATGACCATCTGGAATTTGACATTGCGCTTGATTCATTGGGAAAACTGAGCTTGATAGATTTTATTGACAAAACCTTTGGGGTAAAAATTGAGGAAGATAAATTGTTGAAGTTCCCATCCATCCGCAAATTGGTTGATTTTATCAGCGATAACAAGCTGAAACATAAAGTTGAAAGCATCGACTGGTCTGCAATTTTAAAGGAAAAGGTTCACATGAAACTACCCAAGGCATGGTTTACCCAGTCCATGATCAACAGTTCGTCGAAGGTTTTTTTCAAAATTTATTTCCGGTTCAAGGGAGATGGCATGGAGCATATTCCTGAAGGACCGTGTATTATTGCCCCCAATCATCAAAGCTTTTTCGACGGGTTGTTTGTCTCCTCGTTAATCCGTAATAAAACCATGCGCGACACCTATTTTTATGCCAAAAAGAAACATGTAAATAACTGGTTTTTGCGTTTTATGGCCCACCGGAACAATGTGGTAGTGATGGACTTGAATAAAGATTTGAAAGAATCGATCCAGAAACTGGCCGAGATATTGAAGATGGGCCGCAAGGTGATCATCTTCCCCGAAGGGACCCGCTCCAAAGATGGAAGTTTGGGCGATTTTAAAAGGACCTTTGCCATTTTAAGCAAGGAACTGAGTGTTCCTGTGGTTCCTGTAGCTATCAGTGGAGCTTACCGGGCATTACCCTCCGGAAGGGTTTTTCCACGGATGTTTACTCCGGTGACTGTAAATTTTCTGCAACCTGTCAATCCTACGGAATACAATTATGATAGTTTGGCAGAAGCCGTAAAGGAGAGTATCCGTATTAAAATGTTTCATAACTAAAGAAGAAATAGCATCTGAAATAAATAGACCCTGCCATCTTAATTGGCAGGGTCTATTTTGTTTAATATTTTGAGAAAGTAACACAAGGTTTTAAACGTATTTGTAAACTTCCGGATTATGTTTTTCCATCCATTTATCCGGACTTGCAATGTTTGTCCAACCATATCTTTTGTAAAGCTCATGTGCATCACCAGTCAATAAAATCCACCTTCTTAGTCCTTGTAAATTTGGGTGGGCCATAATTTTATCCATTAACCATTTCGACAGGCCTTGCCCACGGAATCCGTCAAGAATAAAAACATCTCCTAAATAGGCAATGGTAGAAAAATCGGAAATGACTCTTGCATAGCCAACTTGCTGCTCATTTAAAAATATTCCAAAATTCAAGGAATTTTCAACAGCTATTTTTACCCGCTCCAAGGGAATATTTTTACTCCAGTAAGATTCGTTTGCCAAAAAGTGGTGGATAGCTGAAACATCCATTTTGGTCCGATCTGTGGTAAGCGTGAAGTTGTTCCTCTTTTCAGTTATTATTTCCATAAGTATCATGTTTAGAATTACTTAATAGTTTCTAGTGATCGATTGGTAGATTTATCATTCGTTACTAAATATGTAAGAATTTCTGGTCCGATGTATTTCCACAAACTGCATTGATTTTAGGACATTCTTAGGTGTTATCAGGTCAACAACGATGTATATATTTTTTGGATAGCATGGGAGAGTGGCTCCATATCAAATTGATGTACATGTTGGTAGCCAAGCTCTACAAGTTTTTTGGCGTAATCAGGTTGGGTAGTAACTTTTAAAATTCCCTCGGCAATGGATTCCGGACGATAAGGATCGATGTAAAGGGCACCAGGGCCGGCAGCCTCGGGCAACGATGACAGGTTGGAAGTTATTACAGGTGTTTTTCCCCATAGCGCTTCAATTAATGGAATCCCGAAACCTTCATATACCGAAGGGTAAATAAATACTTTAGCATGTTGGTATAATGCTGGTAAGTGTTGAAATGCTACAGTATGTCTGAAAAAAACCAAACGGTTTAGCTTTTTTGCTTCTACATAATCTTTAACTTTTTTCAGGTATTCCCTTCCACCACCTACCACTACTAATGGTAAAGTCTCTTGGTTCTTTAAAAGTTCCAAGGCTTTCACCAAACCTAGAAGGTTTTTACGTTCAATCACCGAGCCCACATATAAAATAAATTCCGGTGGCAGTTCATAGGTTTTTAGTACCTCAGTTATGGTTGCTTCATCTACCGGATGTTTAAAATTCTCGTGGCAACTCTGGTACACCACCTTCACCTTATCTTCCGGAACGTTGTAATAATTGATAATATCGTTACGGGTACTCTGGCTTACTGCAACAATAGCATCGGCATGGTCGCAGGCGTAGCGGAATTTGTAATCGTAAATTTTCCGGTCGATGGTTGAAAAGTCGTTGGGATAGGTTTTGTAAATCAAATCGTGGATGGTAACCACCGAACGGGTCCCGGTTTTGTGGATCCCCACCGGAAGCTCATGCGACAGTCCATGATAGATATCCAGATGTAGCTTTTTGATTCGCGTAGTAGAACCAAACGTACGCCAGAATCCTCCCGGCATTTTATTGGATGTAACCAGTTGGTAGGGAGCGTTCAGGAATTCACGGGTTTCGCTGTTGGTTTTAATTTTGGGAGTAAAAAGGTAATATTGCTGGTTGCGGTAAAATTGGTTCAGCCCATGAACCAGGTTGCGGCTGTAGTTCCCTAACCCGGTATAGTTGTTGAAAAGCCGTTTGGCATCGAACCCAATTTTTAACCCATCCATAGTTATTGATTAAATACGTAACTGACGATATTTGCACCCATCTGTAAAGCCTTGGTGCGGGCAGCTTCTGAATCGTTATGAACTTCGGGGTCTTCCCATCCATCACCTAGATCGCATTCGTAAGTATAAAAGCAGACCAGCCTTTTTTTATAGATTAACCCAAACCCCTGTGGCGGTTTGTTGTCGTGTTCATGTATTTTGGGCAGCCCATTGGTAAACGTATAATTCTGACGATAAATAGGATGGTCGTAAGGAATCAGGATAAAATCCAATTCCGGAAAGACCTTTTTCATCTCCCTGCGGATGTAAACATCCAGTCCATAATTATCGTCAATGTGCAAAAAACCGCCCGATTCAAGATATTGGCGCAAGTTGCTAACCTCAGTCGGGCTAAAAACCACGTTTCCATGCCCGGTCATGTGTACCATGGGAACATTGAATAGCTCCCGGCTGCCCACTTCAATAGTGGCTGGTTCAGGGTTTATATTGGTATTGAGGTTTTTATTGCAGAATTTTATCAGGTTGGGTAACGAGGTTGGGTTGGCATACCAGTCGCCGCCTCCATTGTATTTGAGCAACCCCAGCTTTACGGGTTGGCTGATTCCTGGGACGGAAAACAACATCCAACAAAACAAGAAGCCAAAAACAAAAGTTCTATTCATCTTTAATTACATTAACAGTATGGCAAGCTACAATGCCGGCAGTTTCGGTACGCAACCGGCTTTTCCCCAAATGAACTTCTTCATACCCGTATTGTTTGGCCAATTCCACCTCTTCGGGGCTAAAATCACCTTCCGGTCCAATCAGGATGGTGATTTTCTGATGACAAGCCAGTTTCGATTTCAACGGGGGTTTGGGGTTATCCATGCAATGGGCAATCATTTTGCCGCCTTCGCGCGGGCTGCTCACAAATTCTTTAAACGTTGCCATGTCATTCATTACAGGCATGTAAGCTTTAATGGACTGTTTCATGGCCGAAAGAATGATTTTTTCCATCCGCTCTTTATTGATGTTTTTCCGTTCGGAACGTTGGCAAAGCAACGGGGTAATCTCATCAATACCTATTTCTGTTATTTTTTCGAGAAGCCATTCGGTACGTTCATTGGTCTTGGTGGGGGCAAAAGCCAGATGAAGGCTATAATTTTTCCGGCCGTACTGTTCAATTTTTTCAATCACACGGATGGTACATTTTTTTGCATCGGGTTCATCAATAATTCCATAATACAAACCGCCCACTCCGTCAATCATGCATATTTCGTCGCCGGCATGCATCCGCAGCACTTTCACCGCGTGTTTCGATTCTTCAGCATCCAGCGTATAGGTTATTTTTTTAATGTCGGGTGTATAAAATACTTGCATAGTTTTATTTTTGAAGTGGGTAAAGATAAAAAAATATCTCCGTTACCCGCAAATCATTATTTTGGATGACTGGAACGCTTTTACTTTCTTTGTTCAAATTCATTCGATGACACAAAACTTACCCTTTTAATATGGAACCATGTACCGCATAGGTTTATTGTCCGATACACATGGATATATTGATGACCAGATGTTGGCTTTTTTTGCTCAGGTTGACGAAATATGGCATGTCGGCGATATTGGCTCCCTTGAGGTAACCGATACGCTGAAACGGTACAAACCTTTAGTGGCGGTTTACGGGAATATTGATGACGCCAAAGCCCGGTTGGAATTTCCTGAAACAGCAATCATTTCAAGGGAACAGGTGAAAATCATTCTGACCCACATTGGAGGATACCCCGGACATTATGCTACTGGGATAACTAACTTATTGAAAACCGAAAAACCGCAATTGTTTGTGGCAGGCCATTCACATATTTTGAAAGTTATTTATGATCAAAAATATCAATGTTTGCACCTGAATCCGGGTGCTGCCGGAAAATCAGGATTTCATCAGGTGCGGACTATGATGCGGTTTGTTATCGACCAATTGGATATAAAAGAAATGGAAATTTGGGAAACGAAACGCTAACTCATTTTGAGATGTATTTTTTAAAATTAGCCGCGTTTAACTGTATTTTTTTTCTTTAAATACTAATTTTAGATAGTGTTAAATTGTAATTTCTCCGATGAAAGCATACCATTTTTCAAAAGATATTAAAGAAGGGTTTCTTGGGTTCTTTAATGATATAATTTTGTTAAACGGATTTCTGTGTTTTGATTTTGAAGATAGCATTTCATTAAAAGAGAATAAGGAAAGGCTTAAAGAACAAAATAGTCATAGGGATTTTCTCATCAATGAAATTGAAAAACTTTCAAATATTACTCTCTATAATCATATTGGGTTTAGAATAAATTCAGTAAAATCAAAAATTTATAAAAATGATTTAAATGCTTTAAACGCATTAAAAGAAATTCATACGGTTTTTATTCCTAAAGTTGAACATAAAAATGATCTAATTCATGTACTCAATCATCTGAAACTAGAAGTATTTGAGGTTATTCCGATTATTGAAACGAAAGAGGGTTTTAAAAATATTGAACAAATTGTTTCAGTTACTGATTATCGATTTAAAAGTATTGCCTTTGGCCACTGTGATTATAATTTTAGTTTGGGACATTTCCCGTTTTATCATCAAAACACTAGTGAATATTGGGATTGGGTAAAATATTTGAATGATAATTGTATTGATAAAGATTTGGGTTTAATAAATTCCCCAGTTTTAGAATTAAATAATTACAACTTGTTTTATAATAATTTAATTCAATGCGCCGGTTTTTCTCAAATAATTGGACAGATTACATTATGTAAATCACAAACAAGAACATGTAATTCCTTTCAAAAGGAGTGTGACGAAATAAAAAACCTGGAAGAATTTAAAAGTGAAAAGCTGGATGCTAAATCGTTGATATATCAATATGAGAATAATATAATTTGTGGAAAAACTTTTGCAATTGACCAGAACCGAACAATACTAAGTCCTCAGGAATATAAAGCGGCAAAATTGAAAAACACATGAAAATATTAATTGTTGGCGGCTGTTTTACCTGCCAATCAAATATAAAATTTGAAAGGTTATACCACCAAACCCTAAAAGAACAACTTTTATCTTCAGGGATTAAGAATGTTGAAATACAAACCATAAGGTATGAACGTATTGCATTTACAAAAGAAAAAATCGATGCAGTTTTTCAGAATTCAAAATTTGACATGCTATTATTCCACTTGAGAGCCGAACCCTTAATGAGGATGGTTAAACTCTATTACAAATATATTGGTCATAATAACCGGTTAAAGCATTCATTAAATTTTCCGTTTATTAAAATCCTTAAATCTGAAAAGTTTGATATGATTGAATTTAGAAGAATATATCATATTGAAAATAGTAATGGCGAATCAAATATATATCACTATTTAAGAGAACTAAACTACTTACTTGGCAGCGCTATCGGAAATAAAAAGTATGCATTTAATTTCTATTCTAAATTTATTCTTAAAATAATGAAATATTGTGATGAAAATTCAATTGATTTTATTCTATGCGGCCCAGTTTCTCGTCCTTTTTCCAAATTTGAGAATAAGTTGTCTTATAGTATGAATTCTATATTTAAAAACTTATCTAAGGCAAATAATATCAATTATTTAGAATTGTTGGGTGAGAAAACAATAAACAACAGGCCCATGTTTTTCCCGGATGGTCAGCATGTAAGCCAAGATGGGCACGACGAAATAGCAATGATGCTAAGTGGAAAAATTAAATCAATTAATGGCTATCGATAAGAACTTAATTCAAATCCTCGTATTTCTTGATTTCAGCCTCTTCTTCCTCTTCGGTCATTTCCTCGGTTTTTTCGCCTTTCATCCGTTTTAAAAAGGTATCCACTTTTCGTTTGTCCGATAAAAAAAACACATACGAATCTTCGCCCTGTTCAATTTCTTTCTTGCGGTCGGAGCCTTTTACGGCAGCAATGATTTCGTTAAATGCAGTTTCGCTGCTGTAAACCTGCATCCAACCCCGTTTGTAGTTAAAGAAATACCAATGTTCGGCACTAAATTCTATGTATAGGGTAAAACTGTCGCCGCTCCGCTTTCGTTGAACCTCTAAGTATCCTTTTACTTTCCGGTTGATCTGGTTGCCTAAAATATTGGCAATACCAATGTCGCCAACCGATTGCCAGGAGGTTTCATTTTTGTTCCAAACCATATTCAATTCCGTAAAAACGAAGTTGGTTTTAAGTTCATCGGGAACATTTTTCACTGTACCAAAAATACTTTGTTCCTTTAGCATCTGGTCGGCATCTTTATATTTTAGAAGTTCTTTCACCCCCTTGGTATAAACCCGGCTTTTCAGGTTCACCGGTTTTAATCCGGTCATGGTAGCCAAGGTGTCGCCAATAAATTTGATGCAAGCCTCGGGAATAAAAAAGTCAAGGGTCATGATCAATTCCAGCTTCAGTTTGTCTTGATTCAAATCGTACGATGAATTTCCTTTAGTGATGATTTTCACCTGTCCTAATCGTTGGGTCATATCAATGGAGCCTTCTCCATAAAGGGTACAGAAATTCTTTTGCAGGCTCAGGAAATTTCCGGTGGTATCTTCATTGGCAATCCGTGTTTTGGAGCCAATTTTATACTTTTTATCTTTGGAATTATAGGTTAGGAACTCTCCAGCCGTTGAAACAGCCAAATTGCTATATCTTTTTCGGGGCGAAACAAACGAAGGAAATACATGAATGGAATCGGTGGCAAGCATAGCCCCCGATACTAAGAAATTGTCATTGATGTCCAGCAATGGGTCCGAAAGCGGGATAAAGATGTTTTTAGGATCAATCTCGGTATTGAATTTTATCCAGCTCTCAGCCAATTGGCTGCATTCATGATTGATTTGCGTGTTACCATCGAATTGCAGGTAAGGATTTGCCGCTATAAGTGAGACATCTCCCTGGAATTTGAACGCTGTAGAAAGGCTAAAATCTTCAATGCCTTTAACCTTGCCTTTCCCATAGGTTTGCCCGGTAGAATCTACGGCTATCAACTGGAAATTGATGGGCAGCAATCTCCCCAAATCATCCTGATAATTATATACTCCCTCACCGTGGTAGCGTTTCCGTGAACTGATGTTGATGGTTGATTTTGTAAACCGGTGGTATTTGGTGGTATTGTTGGCCAACACTTCAGCCTTTTTAAGGGTCCGCATCAATGCCATGGGTTCAATGGTTACTTCGCCATCGGTAGGGAAGATTGTAGCATCGGCTACTTCAATAAACTTCACATGGTGAGCCGATAAAATATTGGTAGCTAAGTCAAAATCGGTTTCCGGTGCAACCCAATTTAATGAATCTTGTCCTTTATGAACCGAGACAAATAGCGAACCTTTAGGTCTTAAGCCTGCTTCGTCGCGGGTAACAATGCGGCTACGGCCATATTCATATACCTGAACGGTATTGGGAGTGCTTAACTGCATGGTTTTTTTGTCCATTAACCAGACAAACCTTTCTACATAAGCCTGGTAAAGGTTTTCGGGTAAATCAACTTTCGATGAGCCACTGTTGGAACGGAACGTGGATTTCATTTCAATGAAATCGACCTTTGCGTTCAGATTGACCGTAGATAAAGCCAGCATGTCGGGGTTGAAGGATTTTAACTCAAAATCAGCCGTATCAGATTGGAAGCGTTCCGATTGGTAGGTGAAAAGTTTCGACCCCAATGTTCCATCGTTGTAACTGGTTCTTCCACTCCCGGTTAAACCTTTAGGTGTATATAACAAAGCTCCGTTGTGGTTGGCTTTGTTTTCGTACATCACAAAAGGTTTTTCAATCACCTTGCCATTTAGTTCGTCCAAATAGGGCATCCAATGCACATATACATTTTCAGCTTTAACGGTGGGGTATTGCACTTCTAAGTTTTGTTTTTTTATCTCGAAACTGGTGGTCTGGGTATTGGCTGAATCGGGGTAAAAGATAAAATCGTTGGAAACCACATCGGAAGTGAGGTAGGTGAAATGTCCATTTCCCCGCAACCCCCGGTTGCTCAAATGAATGTCGGCAAAATATTGTCCTTTGCCTTTAAAAATGGGCAACCCTTTTTGCGGTGTATCGTGATGAAAACCTAAGGAATTATCAGGCTGCAACTCCAACCGTTCTTTAATTACCGGAAAGATATCCGAAGAACGCAATTCTCCTTCGTAACCCATCCCTTCGGTCGAGAAGTTGTTCAAACTGTCGATGGCATAGGGATATACTGTGAAATAAAATTTGTCGCGGGTATATTTTCCATTTTGGATGTATGGGGCATCGTAAAAAACAAAAGAATTTTTCTTGCTTTCAAAGGTCGGGTATCTCGGAAAATTTTTAATCCCCGATTTATTGCTGGGGTCGTCAATTACCAAATCACCGGTCACCTCTTCAATCACGTTTTGCACATTGGCCAGAACCCTCCGGCCCCAATTGTCGATACCTGCTTTTACCTGTATTGATAGGGAATCTACCTGGTTGAGCGCAATTTTAAAACTATCGTATTTGAACTGAAAGTTATCGCCATAAAAGGTAAACAAACCAGCTTCGATGCGGCCGCCAAAGTCAAAATCACGGTTCTTTTTTAATATAATTTGCTGGTTTTTTGGATAAAAAATCACATTTTGACTATCGCTCACATTTACCTCAGGAACACCTTGAATGGCCAAATCCATGTTTTGGAGATTCAGAATGGCGTTTTGTAGCGGGGCTTCGGTCCTCGATTCAAACTGGATCAAATCGTAATCGCGTTTTCCCACAATGGCATCAAGGTATTTATATAGTTTGGGTTTTACGGTACATATTTCGGTATCGAAATCAAAATAGACGATGCCTTTAAAAGTCAACTCAATCAACAATCGCTTTACAATGGCCAGCGGGAGTTTTAAAAATTTTGAAAACTCTTCGGCGGTAAAGGTTTCAGTATTGTAAGTGCGCACATATTTTCTGAGGCTGATATAAGGATGAACGTTCTCCAGTCCTTGAATCTCATAATAGCGCGATGCACTGAAATAGTCGGCCGATTCGAATTTGGCAATGTTCAGCGAACTCCCACGTTGCATGGCAAAACCAATCTTGTCATCGTTCAGTTTCCATGTAAGTAGCTGGAAATCCATTTCAATTTTGTGGTAGGTATCGTAATATGGGCTCCGGGACATGTTTTCGGGGTCGTTGTCGCGGATCAGGTTCACTTCGTGGGTAGCATCAAAATAGCGGAATAACAGCCCCGGATGGAAAATGGAATCGCCCGCCACATTCATGCTGATGCGTGCATTTTTAGAGATAATGGAATTTGCCGAGAATGCGTAAAACAGTGAAGATGTCTTCATAAATAGCTGTTTTTCAAGAATCGTGTCGTTGTTCCGGACAATTTTCACATCACGGAAAATGGAAAGCGAGGCAAAATTATCCAATGACCCCGAGCCCAATAATTTGGCTCCTTGCATCGAAAAACCACCTTGGTAATCAATATCTTTAAAAATTCCTTCGATAACAAATTCCTTCTCCTCAGAATCAAACCTTGGGTAACTGGGCTTGGTATTTTCTGTTATTTCTACTACTTTATCGGTCAAAGTCCCAATCAAAGGATGTTCAAAATATACTTTGTGGTAAAACTTCACTTTATCAATGGAATAAAACGACTTGCTCATATTGAACCGATAGGGGCCTATCTCGGCCCAAGCTGTGTCGCGCGATATACCTGTTTTGTCCCAATATACGGTCGCGTAATTTCCTCTCCATTCATCGGTTAAAGGGTAAAATACCCCGGAAGTATTGTAAATAATGATACTGTCGTTTCTGAGTCTCCCGGTTATATCCAGTTTATCAAAGATGAATTTTATGGTATCGCCATCTAACTTGATTTGGTATTGGTTGTTGTTGGCATACCAGGTAATGGAAGGAGAATCGTACACGGCATTGTTTTCGAGCAATTGGATGGTACTATTCATAAAATCTTCCATCTGGCTCAATTTCGACTTGTGGTCCTTTGCCAGGAATAACAAAGCATCTTCCCATTCCTGGAAATTCAATGAATCGGCTTTTCCATTTTTAAAAAGGAGCAGGGTATAGATGTAATTAAAAAAATGGGGGTAATTGCGTGCATTCCGCTTCAATAAAAGATTTGACGTTTCAATAATTTTCTTTTGTTTCCCTGTTGAAAAACCGCCATTAAGCCAGGGTTCTTCAAACTGTTTGAGTAAATCCTTTCCTTTTTCGACATTGGTTTCGCTTCGGGCAAAAAGTTTCACCATTTCTTCAAGGTATTGTTCCGGTTCCGGTGAGAACTCTTTAAATTGCTGCGCCTTTGATGAAAATATACCAATGAGTAGAATCAAAAAAAGTAGCGGTTTTTTCATGTTGTGTTGTTTATGCGTTTCGGGTAAAGCACACGGCGGCCCAGTTGTCGTTTTCTGCATGCGATGTTAATGACAATCCTAGTTGGCTGGCCCGGGTAGATAAGATAGGGATGTCTTGGGTATAAAAACCGCTCAGAACAAGCTGGTTGCCTTTATTCATGCTGTTTACATAAATTTCCATATCGTTTAAAAGGATATTCCGGTTGATGTTGGCCAAAATCACATCAAAGTAGCGGCCCACCAGCGACGAAGCGTCACCTTTCAAGACTTCGAAGTTGTTAATTTGGTTTCGTTGGCAGTTTTCCAGGCTATTGGTATAAGCCCAATCATCCACATCAATGCCAACGACCTTTGTTGCACCCTTTTTCGATGCCAGAATCCCCAATACTCCGGTTCCACAACCCATATCCAGAACGGTTTTGCCATGCAATTCAATTTGTAATATCTGTTCAATCATTAATACCGTGGTGGGGTGGTGGCCTGTACCAAACGACATTTTGGGTTCAATGATCAGATCATAAGTAAAATCATTGTTCTTAGGATGGAATGGGGCCCTGATGCAGCATTGGGTTCCAATTTCAATGGGTTCAAAACTTTTCTCCCAGGTCTCGTTCCAGTTCTGTTCGGCAATTCGATTCATACTGTAGTTGAAATTTTCCAGAACCTCATGCAAAGGAATCAGAATATCTTTCATTTCTTGTTCATCGAATTGGCTGTAAGGAATGTAGGCATTAATACCTTTAGATGTATCAGAAAAACTATCGAACCCGATTTGCGAAAGCAGTGCAGCCACGATTTCGCGGTTATCCGGGGTAGCGGGTTCAAAGGTGAAGGTTACTTCAAGGTAGCTCATGTTGACGGATGTAGGTTTTTGTATAAAAATAAAAAAAAGGTACCTGATTTACAGATACCTTCTGAAATAGTTATCAAATAGTTATTAAAAAGCGTTGATAATGGCTAAAAAGTCATTGGCATTTAATGCGGCGCCACCAATCAAACCGCCATCTACATCGGCATTGGCAAACAGTTCTTTGGCATTCGAAGGTTTGCAGCTTCCACCATAAAGGATGCTGGTGTTTTTGGCAGCCTCGCCAAATTTGCTTACCAACAAGTCGCGGATAAATTTATGGATTTCCTGGGCTTGTTCAGGCGAAGCTGTTTTTCCGGTTCCGATGGCCCAAACAGGTTCATAAGCAATCACCACTTTTTCAAAATCATCTTTCGATAAATCGAAAAGAACCTTTTCTGTTTGTTCTTTAATCACATCAAAGTGATTGTTGGCTTCGCGTTCGGCCAAAACTTCGCCCACACAATAAATGGGGGTCAGATTAAATTCCAGGGCTTTTTTTACTTTGATTTTCAGCAACTCATTGGTTTCGCCATAATAGCTGCGGCGTTCGGAATGCCCAAGAATCACAAAGTCGGCTCCAGCCGACCAAAGCATTTCAGCCGAAATTTCACCTGTGTAAGCTCCGGAAGTTTCGGTGGCACAGTTTTGTCCGGCCACAAAAACACGATCATTGTCAACTACTTTGTTTACTTCCGAAATGTGGGTAAAGGGAGGAGAAACAACTACAATTACATCTTTATTGGCTTTTTCAATAACCAGTTTGTTGATTTCTAACGCAAGGTCAATGCCTTCCTGGTAAGTAGTGTTCATTTTCCAGTTACCGGCAACAATTTTCTTTCTCATACCATTTGTTTTTATTTTGTGCATAATGTTTTCTAATCGTTATTTTGAGGCAGTGGCTTCCATTTCATTCTGATTAGTAAATAGATAGCTATGAATAAACTGCCTGCCAAAATAAGCGTGTAAATATAATATTTATCAGCTTGTTTCTTGTATTTCAGGAGCGATTGGTGCATTAAATTTGGATGCAATTCTTCAATCTTGGGTAAATCGTTGGCATTCCATTTATCAACAATGGTTCCATCTTTAATAATCAGCACTCCGGGATTGGCCCGGATGATGGTTTTTAGGGTAATCTCATCGGTGGCATAAAACTCAAAACCGGGCCCACTCTGGTTCTTGAACTTTTCAATAGCCACATCGGTAGATGCAGTTAATGCATAAAAAGGCATTCCATTGGCTGTACAATAATCCGCCCATTGGTTTATTTGGTCTTGGTTTTTCAAATCGGCTTTTTCCAGATTGTAATAAACAGCAACCACATTGTAACCACTGCTGGAAAGCAACTGGTCGGTAAAGTCCTCACCATCCCGGTTGGTAATAGTAAAATCATGAATAGGAGGTTCGTACCCTTTTTTTACCAGAATGTGTCTGGAGTCCACAAAGGACCAGGTAGAATCCGGAAGGTTGTTCAAACCAAATTCCTGTTCTTTGCCATCTTTTGAATAGATAAAGATGCTTTTCCACTCATCGGCTGGGGCATTTTCCGGGAAAGCCATGCCATCGGGGATATAAGTCCCGATTTTATATGGACGAAAGTCGAGTAAAGGCAAATGTTTTACTGAATACCAACTGAGTAAAAGAATAAATGCCGAAGCAAAGGTCATCCCTGCCCACTGTTCATAGCCACTTAGCTGGTTTGCCAATCTTTTTCTGATGAAAAAAAGATAGACAATGGGAATATCAATGACGATGTTTTTCCAAAAGGTCTGCCAGTTGGTAAGTATCAGTGCATCGCCAAAGCAACCACAGTCGTGAACCGGGTTGGTTAAGGCAAGAATAAAGGTCAAGGGTGTGAAAACAGCCATAAGCAACAATGCTCCCAAAGTACCTAGTTTGGGTTTCAAGTTCAATAAAATGGCTACTCCAATCACAAATTCTGCGGTAGATAGCAAAATTCCCAAACCAAAAGCCAAGCCGGTGGCCCAGCTTATATGGAACGCATTGAAGTAATCGGTAAACTTGTAGGTGGAACCCAAAGGATCGACCCCTTTCACGAAACCGGAATAGATGAATACCAATCCAACTATCAGGCGGCTGATTAGAACCAAATTGCGCTGTAATTTATTCATAAATAGGCATTAAATAATTTGTTTCAGTGTTAATTGATTCAAAATTAATTGAAAAATCTCATGGGGAGCTAACATTTGCATTTGCGGGTTGTAACATTTAAGTAATTCAAAATCAGCATCCATTTGAACCAATTCTAAATATTCCTGCCGGACTTTTTCCTGAAAACTCAAATCAGCCTCATGAATATCTTGTTTGCCCTGCAAATATCCACGATCGTCTCCTGCGCGCTGATTGCCCAAACTGCGGGAAGTGAAATCGAAAGGAACATCTAAAAACAGGCTCAATCCGGGTTTCGGAATCTTAAAATATTCATATTCCAATTCTATGAGCCACTTCCGTAAAGCTGTTTTTTCGGGCTGGCTGTTTAATTTTGCGCCCTGAAAAGCTATGTTCGAGTGCACGTATCGATCAACCACTACCAGATAACCTTCATTCATCCATTGGGTTATCTGGTTTTTGGCATGCTCGCGGTCACCGGCATAAATTAAACCAACCAGGTAAGGGTTCACCTGATCAATATTTCCTAAATCGCCACGTAAAAACCTTGCCACCAACTCGCCAAATATTCCTTCTTCAGTTCTCGGAAAATGCAGGTATTGATAAGCAACTTCTTGCTGGGTAAGGTAATCTTTCAAAAGTTTTAATTGGGTTGATTTTCCGGAACCATCTAACCCTTCAATTACGATAAATGACATGTTCTTAATTTTGTGGTACAAAAATAAAATTTTCTTTCGGGAGGCATCGTAATAGTTGCAAAATACAAAACATTTAATCACATTAGATCGATAGATTTTTAGATACAAGACTCAAGATAAAACATATTTTATTGGAAATCATCACTTAATGTTTTTGTTAATACTTTTTACATAGAGCAAATCAATGACGACTAGATAAGATTTATTAAGTGTCAAGGAGAATTAACAGCAAAGAACCCAGAGAATATGCAAAGAGCCGCAGAGCAGTGAATGGTTAAATAGTTAAATGGTTTATTAATACATAGCTCATTAGCATATTATCTCGTGTCCCATATCTCTCAATCTCATATCTTGATACTGACTACTTGATACTAAAATATTCTTTCAGTTAACTAAACAATATTGATTCATCCCCAAACCATCCATAAAAATGTTGTTTGAGCCAGCTATGGGTCATTATTCTTACACGGAATCAAAACAACATTGTCTTTTATTTCTTTACTTTTGAAAAAAAATCTGTGCATGGATTCACCAAATTTTTTCAAAAAAAAAAGCTATATCAATTGTAGAGGAAAGTTGATTGATGTTTCGCAACCCAAAGTGATGGGAATCATTAATGTTACCCCAGACAGTTTTTATGCATCGAGTAGGGTTGCTAACCTAAGTGATGGTAAACAGCGTATTCTGGAGATGGTTCAGCAAGGTGCCGACATGATTGATGTTGGAGCCTATTCATCGCGCCCGGGAGCGGAGCATATTGATGAAAAGCAGGAACAGCAAAGGCTTGAACCTTTTTTGGATAAGTTGCGGTCGGAATTTCCTGATCTGGTAATCTCCTTGGATACCTTTCGGTCATCCATTGCAAAATGGGCCGTGGAAAAATATCAGGTTGACATGATAAACGATATTTCTGCAGGTGGTTTGGATGCTGCCATGTTTGAAACCATTGCTGGTTTAAAAGTGCCATACATTCTGATGCACATGGTCGGGACACCCCAAAATATGCAATCTCAAACCAGGTATGATAATCTTATATCAGCCATCATCAGTTACTTTGCCCAAAAGATGGAGCAGTTGAATCTTTTAGGTGTGGCCGATGTCATTCTGGATCCCGGTTTTGGCTTTTCAAAAAACCTTGATCAGAATTTTGAATTATTGGCAAGGCTCGATGAATTACGGATATTTGAACAACCCCTTTTGGTGGGATTATCGCGCAAATCAATGATTTATAAACATCTCCAATCAACGCCTGATGAGGCACTTAATGGTACCACAGTATTAAATACACTGGCTCTTGGCAAAGGAGCATCAATTTTGAGGGTTCACGATGTAAAACAAGCCAGAGAATGTGTTCAGCTATACCAGAAAACCCAAAGTTTTCAATAAATTGGATGATTCGCATTCTGAAAATTTCTAAAGAAAGTGTAGGTTTGTAAAAAACAATTTGATTCATGATGCCTTTGTTTATCTCTATCCGTTTTTTCGACATCGTTGACATTCTTTTGGTAGCATTTTTGTTTTACCAGCTTTATCGCCTGATAAAAGGGACAGTAGCCATAAATATTTTTTTAGGTATTATGGTGGTGATGCTTTTATGGTGGGTAGTCCGCTTATTAAATATGAGTTTGCTATCTACCATTTTGGGTTCGATTATCGGGGTGGGGGCCATTGCAATCATTATTGTTTTCCAACAGGAGGTGCGCCGGTTTTTATTGTTAATTGGCAACCATGAGTTTTTTAACCGGAAAAACATTTTCCAGAAATATTTTGCTAAAAGTTTTGTTACCACATCTGCGCAATCGTTAAAACAAATTACACGTGCCTGCCGCAACATGTCAAAATCAAACACGGGTGCATTAATTGTTATTTCGAATAAATCGGAATTGCTTACCTATATCCAAACCGGGGATGTTTTGAATGCCGATATTTCGCACCGTTTGCTCGAGGCCATTTTTTTTAAAAACAGCCCCATGCACGATGGAGCTGTAATCATCATCGGAAATAAGCTTAAGGCAGCACGTTGCGTGCTTCCTATTAACGACGACCTGGTTTTACCTGCCCATTTAGGTTTGAGGCACCGGGCCGCATTGAGCATGTCAATGGAAACCGATTCTATTGTAGTTACCGTATCTGAAGAAACCGGTAAAATCAGTTATGCCAAAGGTTCGCAACTATATACCGATGTTAGCCAGGAAACCCTGTTTGCCTTTTTGGTGCAAGAGTTTATGGTAACTATCAATAGTTAGTTGATTGTTGATTCCTGTTATAATATTTTTATTTATTATAAAACTATTGGAGTAAAAGAGAGACTTAGTCTCTGCTGGAGAGCAACCTAATATTGTTAAGATTCGCCACTCTCGGGCATTATGCACAAATGTAGCTTAATTCTTACCTATCAAACCCTTTGTTCCGGTTCCTCTGTGGAAACCGATCGCGATCCCTTCTGAAACGGACCTTGTTTTCTTCACGGGCCAATAGACGGATGATGTTCTTCTGATGAGTGAATATCAGTAGCACACTGATGAGGATTGAAAAAATAATAAGGGAGGGAATGGTTTCTTTAAATACAAAAATAATGAGAAAAGGAAAAATCACCCCCGAGGTCATCGAACTTAGCGACACATATTTTGACAGGAACAACATAAACGCAAAAATACCCAAACAAACCAATGCCGAAGCAGGATGTATGGCCAGCACGATACCAAGTAACGTGGCTACACCTTTTCCACCTTTAAAGCCAACATAGATGGGGAATATATGGCCTAAAACCGCCAGTCCGCCAAGAAACAACTGAAAATTAACAAAGGGTGCGGTATCGGGTTGAAGGGTATGAACCATACGGACCAGATTTACAGCCATCCATCCTTTTAAAATATCTACTACAAAAACTACTACACCGGGGACAGTGCCTAAAACCCTGAAAGTGTTTGTTGTACCTGCATTTCCGCTTCCGTGTTCGCGAATATCAATGTTATAAAACCAACGACCTATCCAAACTGAAGATGGTACGGAACCCAGTAAATAGGCAACAATGCAAAGGATGATGCTTAATAAAACTGTATTCATATCATTCGTTTTAAGTTCTGCACAAATGTAACAATTTTGTATAAATCGCAATATTACTATGATAAATAGGCACGCTTAACAAAAACCCCGCCATAAAAATGGCGGGGTTGCAACTGTTTCTTTTTGAGTAATATAATCTTACAATTGTGGGCCGGAAGAAATTAAAGATTTTCCTTCTTCGGTATCACAATATTGTTCAAAGTTTTTAATATACCTGGCAGCCAAATCTCTTGCTTTTTTCTCCCATTCACCTTGATTGGCGTAGGTTTGACGTGGATCAAGAATGCCCTCCGATACATTTTTTAGTGCTTTGGGAGCAGTCAGGTTTAAGATCGGGATTTTTACAGTTTCTGCTTTTTCAATGGAACCATCGATAATGGCATCAATAATGGCACGGGTATCTTTAATTGAAATACGCTTGCCGGTTCCATTCCAACCTGTGTTTACCAGGTAAGCTTTGGCATTATGCTTATCCATTTTTTTTCCCAGGGTAGCAGCATAAATGGTTGGATGCAATGTTAAGAAGGCTTCGCCAAAGGCAGGAGAGAATGATGGCACGGGTTCTGTAATCCCACGTTCTGTTCCGGCCAGTTTCGAGGTATATCCGCAAAGAAAGTGGTATTGGGCCTGGTTTCGGTCTAAGATCGATACCGGAGGCAATACACCAAACGCATCGGCACTTAAATAGATGATTTTACTGGCATGTCCGGCTTTTGAAGGCAGCACAATTTTGTTGATGTGGTTGATAGGATAGGAAACCCTTGTATTTTCAGTTTTTGAAGCTTCTTTTGAGAAATCGGGAGCCCCATCTGCTTTTACCATAACGTTTTCTAACAGCGCATCACGTTTGATGGCACGCCAGATATCTGGTTCGTTTTCTTTGCTTAGGTCAATCACTTTTGCATAGCAACCACCTTCGAAGTTGAATACCCCATGATCGTCCCATCCATGCTCGTCATCACCAATCAGGTATCGTTTTGGGTCGGCCGAGAGGGTGGTTTTCCCGGTCCCCGACAAGCCGAAGAATATGGCTACATCACCATCTTCACCCACATTGGCTGAGCAATGCATTGAAGCAATTCCGCGTAAGGGCAGGTAAAAATTCATTAAAGAGAAGATACCTTTCTTCATTTCGCCACCATACCAGGTACCTCCAATGACAGCCATTTTCTGGCCTAAATTGAAAAGTACAAATACTTCGGAATTTAAGCCGTGTTCTTTCCATTTTGGGTTTGTAGCTTTTGAGCCATTCATGACCACAAAATCAGGTTCTCCAAAGTTTGCCAATTCATAGTGCGAAGGGCGGATAAACATGTTGGTTACAAAGTGGGCCTGCCAGGCAACTTCCATAATAAAGCGTACCTTCATGCGGGTATCTACGTTGGTTCCACAGAATACATCTACTACATAAAGTTTTTTAGCTGAACCTAATTGATCAGTCACCAAAGTTTTACAATCGTTCCATACATTAGTGTTGATAGGGCGGTTGATGGTACCATCCCACCACATATTTTTTTCGGTAATTTCGTCCTTCACAAAGTATTTGTCTTTTGGCGAGCGTCCCGTAAAAATACCGGTATCCACTGAAACTGCACCTGTGCAGGTTTCAACTCCTTTTTCAAATCCTTGGTTAGCCGGATCCATCTCATCAACAAACAATTGCTGATAAGTTGGATTATAAACAATGGTTTTTACATCTTTAATGCCGTACTTTTTTAAATCAATTGTCTCCATAAATGTGTATTTAAATTTTATAAGTGATTATCTAAATTATTTTGTAACAAGGTGCCAAATTTAGCAGAAAAAAAATACCCGGATGGTAATTTCACGAGTCTAAAAATATGAATTTTATCATAATTTTGGTGTTTTAATTTCAAATTGAAAGATAAAATAACAATTTATTAATAATATTTCTAAAACATGTTGATTAGCAGTTGAATACATTCGAATAAATTAAACCATTCTTTACAAGGAATGTTCAACAATTTGTTTCCAATAACAAATAAAAATCAATAAAAAAGGCTAATCTATTGTAAGTTAGATTAGCCTTTATGAAAATAAAATGTTAAATAGTTTACGATCTTGGGTGAAACCTTAAGATGGTATCTTTCAGGTATTCTTTATCTAGATGTGTATAAACCTCGGTGGTGGTAATTGATTCGTGACCAAGCATGTCTTGAATGGCTCTGAGATCGGCACCGCCCTCCATTAAGTGGGTGGCAAACGAATGCCTGAAGGTATGCGGACTGATATTCTTAGCCAGACCAATCTTTTCAGCCAAATCTTTAATAATGGTAAAAATCATTACCCGGGTCATCTTTTTGCCCCTGCGGTTCAGGAAAAGGATATTCTCGTCCTTTTTATCAATTTTTAAATTTGCCCGATAGTGGCGTATCTGAATCTGAATGGCTTCCTTGGCTTTTTTGCCAAATGGAATCAGCCGCTCTTTGTTTCCTTTACCTTGAACTTTGATAAAACCTTCCTCGTAGTGAACATCGGTTAAACGCAGGTTGACCAGTTCCGACACCCGCAACCCGCATCCATATAAAACTTCAAGAATGGCATGGTTACGGTAGCCGGTTTCCGACCCCAGTTCAACGGCTTTAATCAATGAATCAACTTCGTCGGGGGATAAAACAACCGGCAATTTCCTGCCAATTTTTGGAGTTTCTATCAATGCCGATGGGTCTCTTTCAATCACATCCTGAATCAACAGATATTTGAAGAAGGATTTGATTCCGGATAAAGCTCGTGCTTGTGAACTGGCACTCATTCCCAACTCATTGATAAAATCAATGAATTCCCGTATTTTTGCCTGGGTTACATCTGTAGGGTTCGCGGAAAAACCTTGTCCCTCTAAATATTCGGTGAATTTGCCTATATCCTTTAGGTAGGCTTCGACGGTATTACCCGACAAGGACTTCTCAAGTTGTAAATAACTTTTATAACCTTCGTAATAATCTGCCCAAATCATTGTATGTAGTTTTAGTTTGTGAATTAAACATGAAACTGAACATATTGTTCAATTACTCTTTAAAATTTTACAATAAAAGTAAATATTTTAACAATAATTTCAACTTTTTAAGGTGATTACTTACCATAAAGTTTCAATCGTTTGTTTTGTAAGCATCTATAATAATACTTGCCAGATAGGAAGCGGTTGGTCTGGCGAGCAAATCAATTCTTTAACGGAACGTTCTGATTCATGAAACGGCGGAATAATGAATTTTCATTTTCAAGACAGCTTTTATTTCATACCGATGATAAATAATTATTAGATTTGTGCATCATACTTATAATATAGACAATGACTGATAAAAAAATTACAATTGCATTGGTAGCCCACGACAGAAAGAAACAACTCATGTTGGAATGGGCCAAAGAAAAAATTGAAGTCTTGAAAAAAATGAATCTCATTGGAACCTCACATACAGCCCAGTTGCTCAAAAGTGTGCTTGATTTGGATGTTGCTTCGTTTGGTCATGGTCCGTCGGGAGGTGACATTTATCTGGCAGCTAAAATCCTGGATAGTCAGGTCGATAGGGTTGTGTTCTTTATTGATACAGAAACACCTCAGGGACATGAACATGATATTCAAACACTTATCCGCACGGCAGTTATTAATAACATTCCCATTGCATTAAACAGGGCTACAGCAAATCATATTATTAGCGAACATATTTAATAGGATATTACAATCGATGTATGGACCTGTCTATTGGCAGGTTTTTTTATGGTTCACTTTGATTCCGCAAGTAAAATATTAAACAATAAGAAAATGAGCTATTTAGTCGCGGCGCGACTTCATTAAATCAGGTATTACGAAATTTATTTAAAATACTCATTTTCATTAAAGTCGCACTGCGACTTGCGGGTTTAAGGGTTCACTTAAAAGCTGAATTTTTAATAAAGTTGTACAGCAACTCACGGATTTAAGTAAATATTGAAAAACTAAAAATAGTGATGGTCAGAAATGGAATGATTGGAATCGTAATTTTCATCTTTACTTCTATAATGTTGGTAAATCAAGCGTTTGGGCAAGATACAGTGACCCGAAAACTGATTCCAAAATTGGAATACGCTGCTTATACGGGTCGTTTGATTGCTCACCATGCCGATATGAAGCATTTGAGCCAGCAGCCTTATGTTGGAAATGAATTACGGTTGGGTTTTCAAACCACTGGTAGCCAATATTGGCAACAACTCCTGAAATACCCCACTTTTGGGGTGGGTTTGTATTCTGGCTATTTCAATAATAAAATTATTGGCAATCCCATGGCGTTGTTTGGTTTTATGGAAATGCCCTTTAAACGTTTCGGCCATGCCGCTTTGAGTACCAGTTGGAGCGCGGGGTGTACATTTAATATCAACGAATATGATTCCATTACCAACCCACTGAATAATGCGATTGGAACCGATTTGAATGTGTACATCGATTTCAGCTTGCTTTATAAACAACAGTTTAAGAATAACTGGGAATGGGGTGGAGGTATTAAGTTTCAGCATTTTAGCAATGGCGCCGTCAAATACCCCAATTATGGGTTAAACATGGTAACGCTCCAAGCCACACTGAGTTTTATGATGGGAAAACCATTTGCTGGCTTTCAAACGGGTTCTCCGGAACCTATTGTTAAAAAATATGAAATATATGTGTTTGAAGGTGTTGGGTGGTGTGGTAAAAACATGGCCGAACCCAATGTTAAATATTTCAACAATTCACTTTCACTAGGCTACAATTACCGCATCAACCAAAAACGGATGATTGGATTTGGAGCCGATGTTTTTTATAATGAGGAAAATAGTGAAAACTTTGTAGGTCGGGAGATGAGCACTCAGGACTATGTAAGCTATGCCGGTTTTTTATCTACTGATTTGCTGGCAAATAAATTCCGGATGAGTGTTCAATTGGGATTTTATTTATATAAACCTGTCGATTATTGGTTGCCATTTTATGAAAGGGTTGCTCTTAGGTACTATTTTGTTCCTTGGGCTTTTGCCAATGTCTCGCTTAAAGCGCACGCCGCCAAAGCCCAATACGTGGAATATGGCATTGGCTGGGTATTTTAAACAAATCGAATTTGAAAAGAAAACCCAGGAAAGGGAGGTCCTGGGCTAATAACAACAAAGAGTTTTGGAACTCTGTTTAGGAGGGTTTTATTAATGAAAAAGGAGATGTCTTTCAATCATTAAAAAGGTTTTAAGGGTTTGCATATCTTTAAGACCCTCATCAGGACAATTACCCTATAAATAAAAACAACTTTTTTCATGGAAAAAGAACAAATCATTGGACGGACTATTTCTTTTGTTAAAGAACAATTGGCAGGAGCGGAGGGAGGTCACGATTGGTGGCATGTACATCGGGTCTATCAACTTTCGAAGGAAATAGCTGCCGTGGAAGGAGGTAATTTATTTGTCATTGAATTGGGTGCATTATTGCACGACGTGGCCGACTCAAAATTTCATCAGGGGGATGAAACCAAAGGGCCCGCCATGGCCAGGGATTTTTTATCTTCTTTATCTATCGGAAACAGTATCATTTCTCAGGTGATTTTTATTATTGAAAATATTTCCTACAAGGGAGGATATTCTTCATTGTTACAAAAACCTTTGGAATTGCAGATTGTGCAGGATGCAGATCGGCTGGATGCAACAGGTGCCATTGGCATAGCCAGGACCTTTAATTATGGAGGCTATAAAAACCGTGAAATGTATAACCCTTCTATTCCTCCGGATTTGAATCTGACCAGAGAGGCCTATAAAAACTCAAAAGCCCCAACCATCGATCATTTTTACGAAAAGCTTCTGAAGTTGAAAGATTTGATGAATACCCAGGAAGGTAAACGTAGGGCGCAGCAACGGCATGAATTCATGGAATTGTATTTGGAGCAGTTTTATAAGGAATGGAATTCTGAGATATAGATAAATGATTTTTAGTATTAAGTATCAAGATGTGAGAACAATTAGCCTATTAGTAAATGAGTAAATTATCAGATGAGCATAAAACCAACCCTTTAACCATTTTTATTATAACCTATATTTATGGCAACATTCAAAGGAATTATATTTGATTTTAATGGGACATTATTCCTCGATTCACCCTTACACGAAAAGGCTTGGATAGAAATGGCTGTTGAATTGAGAGATAAAAAGCTGACTGTGGAAGAGTTCCGCATTCATGGACATGGGCGGACCAACAAAACCATCATTCAGTATTTATTGGGGTATTTGCCCGAAATGGACGAACTGGAGCGGATTACCGAACAGAAAGAAAAATATTACCGGGAATTGTGTTTGCAAAATTCTCAAGATTTTAAACTGGCATCGGGGGCTGAATGGGTTTTAAATAAAGCAAAAGAACTTGCTTTGCCCATTACAATTGCCACGGGTTCTTATGCCCGGAATGTGGAGTTCTATTTTCAGTATTTGAATTTGGGTAAGTGGTTCCGGCGCGAATGGGTTGTGCTCGATGATGGCACTTACCCAGGCAAACCTGCGCCTGATATTTTTATGTTAGCTGCCCAAAAGTTACATCTTGCCATACATGATTGCCTGGTATTTGAAGATAGCTATTCGGGAATTGAATCGGCTTGGAAAGCCGGGGTAGGACATATTGTGGCCGTTGAACCGAGGTTAAACCACGATCTCATTAAGGTGCCAAAACATTTGATTACCTACCAAAACGGATTTGAAGGTTTCGACTTAAATACCTATTTTAGTTAATTGAAATTGTTGATAATTAAACTATTTGAGTTAATCCGCGGAACTTTTGGCATATTGGATAAATTTGTGGCTAAAAAAATATTCAGATGAAGGTATTATTTATAGGCGGAACCGGAAACATCAGCACTGCAGTAAGCGAATTGGCTTTAACATTGGGAATCGAGCTATTTCATTTAAACCGTGGTATTACGGTTGAGAAAAGTTTATCAGCAGTAAAGACGTTGAAGGCGGACATTTCCAACGAATTGGAGATACAAAAAGTTTTAAAGAATCATGTTTGGGATACAGTGGTTGACTGGATTGCCTTTAAACCTCAGGATATTGAACGCGATTTCCGTTTGTTTCATGGGAAAACCCGTCAATTCATCTTCATCAGCTCGGCATCGGCCTATCAGAAACCTTTACTGCATCCGGTGGTAACGGAATCAACGCCATTACGGAATCCTTACTGGAACTATTCGCGCGATAAAATTGCCTGTGAAGATTTGTTGAATCATTATTATCGCGAAAGCGGTTTCCCGATAACCATTGTAAGGCCTTCGCATACTTACAGGAACTATGTGCCTTCCTGTTTTGGTTTCGATCATGGATATACTTTGATAGACAGCATGCTCAAAAACCAGCCCATCATTGTTCCCGGAACCGGTCTCAGCCGTTGGACTTTAACGCAAGCCTCCGATTTTGCCAAAGGATTTATTGGTTTGCTGGGGCACTCCGAAAGCATCGGCCATGCCTTCCACATCACCACCGACGAGCGATTGACATGGAACCAGATTTACCAGGAAATTGGTGCAGCTTTGAACCGCGAACTCCGGCTGGTTCACATTCCTGAGGATGTACTCTACCTGTTGACATTGGAGCGCACAGGTTCAAAGGAGGTGGCTGAGGCGCTGCGTGGCAACCTTTTGGGCGATAAACTGACCAACGTGTATTTCGATAATACTAAAATCAAAACATTTGTCCCCGGGTTTAAAGCCGAAATCACTTTCCGCGAAGGAATCCGTAGAGCGTTAAAATGGTTCGGTGATGACCCTGCACGTAAAATAGTCAGCCAGGCCCACCAATCTGAAATGGATTGGATGATTGCCCGGTGGCAACAGATGATGAAAGCCTGATGGAAGTTCCTGATTCTCTTTTCTGAATTCTAAATTTGCTAAAGAAGTATCAAGTATCAAGATGTGAGATAAGAGACAAGAGACAAGAGACAAGAACAATTAGTTAATTAACAGATTATTTTAATGTCAATAATTGCGGAACTACTTGAATTCCCCTGGCTGGTGTTTCATTTCCATAATAGACCTTTTCCAGATACAATCCACCGGAGGGTGCTGTAAGCCGGGCAGGAGTATTTGAATATCCTTTGAAAAGCTGTTCCACCTCATCAAGGCTCATTTTTCCTCGGCCAACCTCCACGAGGATACCCGTCATCCGGCGGACCATCTTCCATAAAAAATGGGAACCCGTAATGTGAATAGCAATCAGGCTGTCAGTTTTGTGAATGTCCACCCAGTTTACCTCTACTTTGGTCGAGGTTGTTTCGGCATCCTTATCGGTAAACGACTGAAAATCTTTGAATCCGGTAAGAATTTGGGCGGCAGTTTCCATTTTCTTTAAGTCCAGCTTATCCTTAATCCACCACACATTGTTTTTGCCAAAGGCAGTACGCCGCAACGAAATCAAATACACATAACTACGGGAAGCGGCATCGTGGCGGGCATGGAACTTACCATCGGCAACACCCACGTGCAGTACATTAATATCAAAAGGTAAGTTATCGTTAATTCCCATCCGTATTTGTGCCGGATTGAGCGATGTCTTCACCTCCAGGTGTGCCACCTGTCCAAACGCATGAACCCCGCCATCGGTGCGCCCTGCTCCATAAAATTCAAAAGGTTGGTTGTTAAATACCTTTTTACAGGCATCAAAAAAACTTCCCTGAATTGTTCTTTCACCTTTTTGAACCTGCCAACCGTTGTAGCGGGTGCCATCGTATTCAATGGTTAATTTATATCGCGACATGTTTTGAGTTTTTGCAAAGGTAGCAAACAAGCTACAAGATGCTAGAAATTAGATAAAAGATGAAAGTCATAATATATGAGATTTTGCAATTTGAGTTAACCCCAACAAATAATGAGTCATAAGGCTAAAATATACCCACTTATTGGGATTGTGGGCCGTCGTTTAAGGTTATTCTTTTGCATCGTAATTTAAAATCAATTTTATGATACAAAGAAGAATACTTTTAGGAATATTTCTATTTATTGAAACAGTATCGGTAATAGCACAAACCGGGAACATAAGCGGAAAAGTGACTACATCCGATGGAAATGCTGCCGAATATGTAAACATTATTTTGGTTGGAGCCAACAAAGGGACCATTGTAAATGCCCAGGGTACTTATGAAATTAAAGAGGTAAGGGCTGGTACTTTTACTCTCAGGGTGAGTTTTGTAGGATTGGTTCCACAAAACAAACAAATTCAGGTAGAAGCAGATAAAACCACTACTGTGGATTTTGTGTTAAACGAAAACAGCGAGGAACTAAAAGAAGTTGTAATAATTGCCAATCCAAGCAAGTATGTCACCGATTACCCTTCCATTACATTGCGTTTAAAAACCCCGTTGCTCGAAGTTCCTCAAAACATTCAGGTGGTAACCAAGCAAATCATTCAGGATCAGCAGATTTTTGATATGCTTGAAGGAGTTACCCGTAATGTCAGTGGAGCTACCCGAGTAGAACATTGGGATAATTATGCCCAGATAAACATGCGTGGTTCACAGATTGCCGGGTTCCGGAATGGAATGAATGTACAATCAACCTGGGGCCCCTTAACCGAAGATATGAGTATGGTTGAACGTATTGAGTTTGTGAAAGGTCCTGCCGGGTTTATGCTAGCCAATGGCGAACCCAGCGGCTTTTACAATGTAGTAACCAAAAAACCAACCGGGGTTACCAAAGGTGAAGCCACTATGACGATTGGTAGCTTCGACACTTACCGTACCACCCTCGATTTTGATGGCAAACTGAACAAAGAAGGAACACTTTTGTATCGGTTGAATGTGATGGGGCAAATGAAAGGTTCACACCGTGATTATGAATACAACAACCGTTTCTCTTTTGCTCCGGTGTTAAAATTCCAGTTTACTCCCCAAACCTCGTTAACTGCTGAATACACCTATCAGTTCAATCAAATGTCGGTTATAGGTTCCAATTACGCCTTTTCAGCACGCAAGATGGGTGAATTACCCGTGAATTTCACAACTGCTGAACCCAACATGTTGCCAACAAATATTCACGATAATACTTTCTTTATTACTCTGGCGCACACCATCAATAGCAACTGGAGATTTACCGGGCAGATGGCATACATGCATTACAACCAATTGGGACAATCCATCTGGCCTACAGGATTTTCCGCAAATGGCGATACCTTGTACCGTGCTGCATCCAATTGGGATGTGCTGGGAATTATAAAAGTGGGACAGTTCTTTGTAAATGGAGATGTCAACACCGGAATCATCGGCCACCGTATTTTGGTTGGTATTGATATGGGCGATAAGGATTTTTACCACGACTGGTCGCAGGGTGGCTCAATTAGCGGACTAAGTGGTTTTAACATTTACAATCCGGTTTATGGTCAGGTGCCTGGTTCAAGCTACCCGGTGTACGACCGCACATTGGATATCCGCGAACGGGGCGTTTATTATTCCAATAAATACGCGGCTCTTTACGTTCAGGACGAAATCTGCTTTTTCGACAATAAACTCCGCTTTACCCTTGCCGGGCGTTACACTTCAGCCCACGATGCCGACCCCTATTCTGGAAACGGAATAGCAAATAAATTAACTCCTCGTTTGGGTTTAAGCTATTCCATCAATAAAAATACAAGTACCTATGCTGTATTCGATGAGGCATTTATACCGCAGGCCGGCTCCGATTTCAATGGCAATAGCTTCGACCCCATTTCCGGAAACAATATGGAACTGGGTTTGAAAAAAGAATGGCTTGATGGCCTTTGGACTGCCTCAATGGCTGCTTACCAAATTACCAAAAACAATATATTAACCGCCGATTCTGAACATCAGTATTTTTCAATCCAATTGGGACAAACCCAGACCCGCGGAATAGAATTTGATATCCGTGGGCAAATATTTCAGGGACTCGATGTAACCTTGAACTATGCCTACACCGAAGGAAAAATTACTAAAGATACCGACCCTGAACAGGTTGGTGCTCAAATACCTGGAACCTCAAAAAATGTGACCAATATTTGGTTAAATTACAGGGTTTCGAAAGGGATAGCCAATGGTTTGGGTATATCGTGCGGAATGCAATATGCAGGGGGACGTTCCAATTGGTATGGCGCTTACGATAATTCATCACAGATGATGCCCGATTACTCCCGGTTCGATGGTGCCATTTCTTATCAGATAAACAAATTCGGTATTGCCATGAATATAAACAACCTGTTCAATACCTACCTGTATTCAGGCGCTTACTATTCGTGGAGTAGTTTGTATTACTGGCAGGCCGAAGCCAAGCGAAACTACCGTTTAACCATCAACTATAAATTTTAACACATGCGCTTTAATACAACAATCAGAAAACTACACCTTTGGCTCGGAATTTCTTCTGGGCTTTTGGTGTTTGTTATAGCTATTACAGGCTGCTTATACGCTTTTCAGGAAGAGATACTGAATGCTACCCAGCCGTTCCGTTTTGTAGAATCACAGAATAAACCTTACCTCCCTCCGTCAAAGTTACAGGCAATTGCGCAACACGAGTTACCCGATAAACTGTTGCACTCCATCAAATTCAATGTGGAGGGGAAAGCAGCCGAAGCCATCTTTTACCATTACGAACCCACCTATTATTATACAATATATTTAAACCCGTACAATGGAGATGTATTAAAAGTAAACGACAACGAAGCAGGATTCTTCCGTTTTGTGTTAAATGGTCATTTTTTCTTGTGGCTGCCACCTCAAATAGGGCAACCATTGGTAGCCTCTGTAACGTTGGTTTTTGTGGTTTTGCTAATTACCGGTCTAATCCTATGGTTTCCGAGGGAGTTGTTTGTTTTAAAACAGAGTGTTTTATTTGTTTGGCGAAAAAATACCCATTGGCGCCGTAAAAACTTCGATTTGCACAATGTATTGGGATATTATGCCGGATTTTTTGCTTTAATAATTGCATTAACTGGACTGATTTGGGGATTTCAGTGGTTTGCCAATGGGGTTTACAAATCAGCCGGAGGCGAAAAATCACTTACCTATTACGATCCTGGCTCCCGGAGAATAAGTTCCGGCACCAAATCTTTGGAATCTTCTCCCATCGATAGTATTTGGATAAGGATACAGCACGAATATCCAGGTGCTAAAAGCATTGAGGTTCATCCGCCAGAAAGCGATTCATCATCCATTGCTGCCAATGCCAACATAGAATCAGACACTTACTGGAAGATAGATTACCGTTATTTCAACCAATACACTCTGGAAGAGATTTCCGTAAATCATATCTATGGTCGTTTTCAGGAGGCAAATGTAGCCGACAAAATGATGCGCATGAATTACGACATTCACGTGGGTGCTATTGGCGGTTTGGCAGGTAAGGTTTTTGTGTTTTTAATTGGTTTGGTAGTTGCAAGCCTCCCAATTACTGGGTTTATTATCTGGTGGGGGAAAAGAAAGAAAAACAAACCGGGAAATAAGTAAGGTATTACTTTGCCTTATTCTTAAGGAATAGATATCCCCAACGTCCATAGTAATTTTATTTACACAAATCCATAATCATGGAAGCACTTCCCCATGGGGAAGCTGCAAACCTGATGGATGGAGGGGTATTTCCTAACTTTCAGATCCATTCACATGCCCAAATGGTACAGATCTACCTCAAAAGAACCTCATTACTCCAAACCTATGGCTTTCATCTTTAACAAAAAAGCCTTACATTTGAGTTAGTATCAACATTAAGCATAGAATCATGAAAGCATTAGTAACCCTGACTGCACTGACAATATTTCTTTTATGGGGCTGTAAACCTGTCTCCAACGGCAACCATGAATTCGATTCGGCGAGTAAGGTAAAAACAGGGACTCCTGTCTCGGTAATGCTCACCAGCTATAGCACCACTTTGTTAGCCAATGGAACGGCATTTACCCGCATGCGCATTGCTGTTACCGACAGTTTAAACCGCGAAATCACCTCAGCCAGTGATTCTGTTTGCGTCTACGTCACCGGCGATGGAAAAGTGACCACCACTGGGGCTAAAGAAATGGCCTATCATAAAGATACTTCCGGTGCTACTTATTCCACGTTTCAACTGGCCGATGGTGTGTGCCATCTATTGTTTGTGGCCGGTACTACTCCCGACAAGGTTAAGGTCGAAGCCCACGTGGGTAAGCTGTGGCCCGGGGCGCATGAAATCCATACCCTGCCTGCAGATTTTGTTTTTATGAAACCTGTACCGATCCAGATACCCCAGACTTCAAAAAAAATCGATCGGATGATGGGCGCCGATATATCATTTTTACCCGAGATTGAAGCTAGGGGAGGTTCTTTTTCAGAAAACGACACCTTGGTGGATGCCTTGGCATTGCTTAAAAAGCATGGATTCAATTACATCCGCCTGCGGATATTCGTGAACCCCGGACATGAAAAAGGATATGCTCCGGAAAAGGGGTTCTGCGATTTGAATCACACCTTACGAATGGCCAAACGCGTTCAGGAAGCAGGCATGAAGTTCCTGCTCGATTTTCATTACAGTGACTACTGGGCCGACCCGCAGCAACAATACAAACCTGCTATTTGGGCAGAGTTGGATTTTGAACAGTTAAAAGATTCGCTTCATGTCTATACCTATGGGGTTCTTAAGGAATTCGAATTGCAGGGAACTCCTCCCGACATGGTTCAGATTGGGAATGAAATTAACCACGGAATCCTCTGGCCCGAGGGACATATTAGCCAGCCTGAACAGCTGGCCGGTCTTTTAAAAGAAGGGGTACAGGCTGTACGCGAATTCAACCCGAAAGTCCCTGTTATGATGCATCTGGCTTTAGGTGGACAGCACGAAGAGGCCGTCTTTTGGCTCGACAACATGATGGCCCGAGGTTTGGATTTCGATGTGATTGGTATTTCCTACTATCCCCGATGGCACGGTACTTTGTATGATTTAAAAAGTAATCTGATAGAATTGGCCCTTCAGTACAAAAAGCCGCTGAATGTGGTAGAGTATTCCGATTTTAAGAGCGAAGTTCACGACATTGCATTCAACCTGCCCAATGATTTAGGGAAAGGTGCCTGCATTTGGGAGCCCCTCAACCACCGGAGCGGATTGTTCCAAAGAGGGGGGAAGGCTACCGGATTGTTTGGAGTTTACGATGAAATTAAAACCAAATATCTCAGTGAATAAACAATGGGACTGCTCCGAAAGACAGAGAAACTCTAAATTAACATCGGATAAATTCATAATTAATCGGTTACCACATTGTATTTGCATGTAATTTTTGTAAAAGTATTTATCGGATGGCTTTTCGGAATAGGCTCAACAATTGAATTATAATCAGAATATATAAAAAGTCTAGTCATTATGGAAGAATTATCAGTAGGTTCATTTGTAGAACATGAACGGTACGGCGAGGGCATGGTTGCAAAGGTGAATCTGACCAATTACGATGTGTATTTTGCTCATGGAGGAAAAGTTTCCATCTCAAAAAACTCTGACCAGTTTACGGTAGTCACCTGCGCCGAAAACAAATCCGGGGCATCCCAATTAAATATCAAAGAAGTGGAAGAGCTTTTCAATTACCTGTTAGATAAAAAAGGAATGCTTTCAGAAGTTGTTGAGATGGGAGACAAGTGGGAGGGAGGTAAGCTAATACTGGTTCCCGGAAATCCTCAGTTGCAAAGCAAAGAGATTGAGATTGAAGCATTTTTCCATAAAATTGTCATGATACGTGATCGGTTGCGGGTACTGGAGCAAAACATTAACAGTCATCCAAAACTTACCGACCAGGAAAAAGTAGATATTCAGCAATACATTACCCGGGCATACGGTAGTTTAACCACTTTTAACATTCTGTTTGCCGATAAGGAGCAGTATTTTAAAGGAAGCGGAAAGTAAAACGATGCAGATAACAAAAAAAGGCCGGAACATCCGGCCTTTTTTGTATCAACTTACTTTTCGTTCTGCACTTTTTAGCTCCTTTTTATTTCGTTTTAATCGTTTAAAAGCATCACTTAACTTAACTCTCAATCCTTTCTTAGTTTCCTGGTCATCATGTTTTTTGGCCCGCTTGAGCTTTTTTGTAATCTTACTGGCCCTAACCCAAGCTTTCTCAACTTTGCGTTCTGCAATCTCTAGCCGCTCTTGCTTTTTCTTTTTTTCAATCGGATCGGTCATGATGTATAAATTTAAAAATTAAACAAAAATTTCTATTAAAATAACAAATTTAAGACCAACTTAGTTCGTATTTTGAAACAAAAAAGCCGATGAAAAGCAATTTTTTCACCGGCTTTTTGGTAATTGTCAAAAGGCTAGAATTTTATCCTTTCCGATTCATTTTTATATAAGTTTTTGAGGACCTTGTGCGGGTTTTTAAATTGATAATTTAGCATCATGGCAGCAATAATGTAAGGTTTGTATCCCGCCTGTTTGTACAGTGGTACCTTATACTTTTCAAATACACTTGCCTGTACCTCACCTTGTTTACACGATACACCTGAAATATCGGCAGGTAAACAGTGTAAATAAAGCGCATTCTGGTTCTTTGTCAGTTTCATTTTATCTTCGGTACATTCCCAGTCTTTGTGTTTGGCGTTGTTATCTAAGCAGCGTTTTTCCAAAGCATCGAGTCCGGCCACATCTTTTTTAAGCAACAGACTGGTGCGTTCCTGCATTACCGAGAAAGGGGCCCAGCTTTTTGGATACACAATATCGGCGTTTTTGAATGCCTCCTCCATACTGCTGATTTTTCGGAATTTGCCACCAGATTGTTTGGCTTGTTTCGCGGCCAATTCTTCCGTTTCTGAAATCAAGTCATAACCTTCGGGATAAGCCAAATCAACCTCCATCCCAAAACGGGTAAACAGACCAATAACTCCTTGCGGAACACTTAATGGCTTCCCGTAGCTTGGCGAATAGGCCCAGGTCATAGCTACCTTTTTACCTTTTAGGTTCTCAATGCCACCAAAATGATTGATTAAGTGCAAAAAGTCGCTCATGCTTTGGGTAGGGTGGTCAATATCCGATTGTAAATTGATGATGCCTGGGCGTTGTTCCAATACTCCTTCTGAAAAACCTTCATCAAGGGCTTGCCCAACCTGACGTTGATATTTGTCGCCTTCGCCCAAAAACATATCATCGCGGATGCCAATAAAGTCAGCCATAAACGAAATCATATTCGCAGTTTCCCTCACAGTTTCACCATGGGCAATTTGTGATGTTTTTTCATCCAAATCCTGAACTTCGAGCCCCAACAAATTAGCTGCCGAAGCAAACGAAAAACGGGTCCGGGTGGAGTTATCCCTAAAATTGGAAATGGCCAAACCGGAATCGAAACATCGGGTGGAGATATTCTGAGTCCTCAATAAACGCAAGGCTTCGGCTACCAGGAAGGTTTGCTTTAATTCATCCTCGGTTTTTTCCCAAGTCAGCAAAAAGTCTTTTTTGTAGTTATTTGAAGTAATCTTCGATAGTTGTTCAATGATTTTTGCAAATTCTTTTTCCATACAATAGTTGTTGTTAATTATTTGGTTGTTTTCATGTTTTCGGCCAATTGATAGGCAAAACCGGCATAAAAAGCCGATGCTTTAATCAGATGATCAATAGGAACCTTCTCGTTTGGAGCATGTGCCATAACTTCGTTACCTGGACCGAACCCAATAAGAGGGATTTTATAATAACCGTTAATGGTTACACCGTTCGTGGAAAATGTCCATTTATCCACTTTTGGTTTTTTATCAAACAGTTGGGTAAAAACATTAACCCCTGTTTGTACAATCAGGTGATCCTCTTCAATTTTCCAGGTAGGGTAATACTTTTCCATTCCATATTTCAATCCTGTATAGGCCATTTCTTCGTAATAAAGAACCTCTACTTTGGCATTCATACCTTTTACAATTTCTTCAATCTGGGCGACAGCACTTTCCTTGGTTTCGCCCCAGGTAAGCCTTCGGTCTAAATGGAAGTATGCATAATCGGCCACTGCGCAAAGCGAAGGACTGCCCGATTTTATTTCTGAGATGGTCACTGTCCCTTTACCTAAAAAATCATCAGAAGTAATCTGGTCATTGAGTTTTTCAATTTCCAAGGCAGCTTTGGCTGCTTTATAAATGGCATTGTCTCCACGTTCGGGTGCGGAGCCATGGCACGATACCCCATAAAAGTGCACACCAATCTCCATCCGTCCGCGATGCCCCCTATATATATTTAAATTGGTAGGTTCCGTACTAATGGCAAAGTGAGGTTTAATGCCTTCCTCTTCCACCAAATATTTCCAACACAAACCGTCGCAATCCTCCTCCATCACACTTCCTACAAAATAGATGGTCAAGTCTTTATCAAACCCCAATTCTTTGAGTATTTTACCTGAAGTAACAAATGCTGCGGCTCCGCCTTCCTGGTCAACGGTTCCCCGGCCATGCACAAAGCCATCTTTAATTATCCCTGAAAAAGGATCAGAATCCCAGTTTTGTAACTGGCCGGTATCAACGGTATCCATGTGTGCATCAATGGCAAGGATGATTTTCCCGGTTCCAATCCGCCCAATGACGTTTCCAAGTCCATCAATGCGTACTTCGTCAAATCCGGCTTCCAACATTTGGCGTTTCAGTTCCAGTTGAACTTCTTTTTCGCCCATACTTAACGATTTTATCTGCACCATTTTCGATAAGTTTTGAGCCGTATAATCTTGGTATCTTAGCGAAAGATTGTTTATTTTCCTAAATATTTCCATATATAAAGATATTAAGTACAAAAACAGTCAAATATATAGTCTTTTTTCAGTTAAACAAGCGTTTTTATCAAACATATATTGCCAAGTTTCTAATAAAAAGATGCAATTAGTAATTTCAGGACACGAAAAAAAAAGGTCGTTAGGCTTTATATTTCCTATACTTTGTTTAGGTTTGCAAAAACAAGGTTTTGGTAAAATACCATTTTTTATTTGCAGAAACTACTCAAATTTGGTTAAATTGCCAATGTTTTCAACTTGATTAATTTTATAAATGATACGAAATACTATCCTTATTTATGTATTGATGGTATCTACTTTTGTAGCATTTGGACAAAAGGACCAAGGCTATCTGGAGGTTAAAGGAACTGTAAAAGTAGATCGGGAGGCGTTACAAGATGCTAAAATCAATATCTATAAAAACGGAGAAAAAGATAAAGTTTTTTCAACCGACGGAGAGGGGAAATTCACTGCCCGGCTTGATTTGAATCAGGTGTATGAATTAATATTTACCAAGCAAGACTTTTTTTCCAAGAAATTAACCTTTACCACCAACGTCCCTCCCGAGGATGTTGGAATATGGAATTATAAATTTGTTATTGAACTAATCCCAGCCATTGAAGGTTTTGATGCTTCACTTTTTGATGAACCCATCGGGAAGTTTGAATTCAATTCCAAAGTAGGGGACTTTGATTACGATTTGGTTTATACCGAAAACATGCAACGGAGGATCAAAGCGCTCATGAGGGACTATGAAAAGGCCCGTAAGGAAGCTTTTGACAAAATAATTGTTCAGGCCGATGTTGCTTTTAACCAAAAGGATTACGATTTTGCCATGGAACTTTATGACAAAGCCATCGATCTGGATCCTTACGATCCCTATCCCGATGAGCAAATGTATATGATTCAACGGATTATACAAGATGATGAGAACCTTGCCAATAATTACGAGAAGAATGTTAAAGAGGCAGATAAGTTCTATGCCAGTTCAGATTACCTGAATGCTCAAAAATACTACAACAGGGCTTTAAAATACTTGGATAAACAGTATCCAAAAGATCAGTTGGCATTGATTGAGCAAAAGCTGAATGAAAATGCCGCCGACCCAAATGCCAAGGCCTACATTGCTGCTATTGCTGCTGCAGAACGTGCTTTAACAGCCAAACAGTATCAAGTGTCTTTGGAAAAATTTACCGAGGCCTCAGGTATCAAACCGAACGAACAATATCCTAAAGACAAGATTGCGGAAATTAATGCCTTGTTAGCCCAGTTGGACAACGAAAAAAAATCAAAAGAGGAATTGGAAAAAGCCTATGCTGCGGCGATAGTAACTGCGGATGCTGGGTTTAAGCAAAAGGATTACATCAACGCCCGGAGTAATTATGTTAAAGCAAACCAGTTGAAACCGGCCGAGACTTATCCAAAAACAAAAATTACCGAAATTGACAATTTGTTGGCCGCCAGCAAATCCCTAGATGAAAAGTATAAGGGTTTTATTGCCGTTGCCGATCAATCTTTCAACAGCAAGCAATATGAGTCGGCTAAAAATTATTATCAGCAGGCATTATCCATTAAACCAAATGAACCGTACCCCACAAATAAAATAGCCGAAATTGATGCTTTATTAAAACAGTTGGCCGATAACCGGTTGAAAGATTTGGAAGCCAGTTACTCCAAAGCCATAGCCGCAGCCGATGCCGCCTTCAATACCAAGAACTATGAAACGGCCAAAACCAATTACAATCAGGCGTTAACCATAAAGAGTAACGAAATTTACCCCAAACAACGGATTGCCGAGATTGATAAGTTATTGACTGACATTGCCACTAAAAAGCGGGCTTACGACTTGGCCATTGCCCGGGCCGATAACAATTTCAACATTGAAAAGTGGAACGATGCAAAGATTGCTTATCAGGAGGCTTTGCAGTTATTCCCCACGGAACCGTACCCTCAGACACGTATCAATGAGATTGATACAAAACTTCTTGCGATGAAGAATGCTGAGGAGCAAAAGGCAGCAAGGGAAAAAGCTTATCTGGAAGCTATTGCCAAAGCCGATGCCTCTTTCAATGCTAAAAGTTATCAGGAATCGAAAAACTTTTACCTGCAAGCTACCAACCTGAAATCAAACGAAACATATCCCAAAAAACGGGTAGAAGAGATTGATGTCATCCTAGCCACAGAAAAAGCTCTGAATGATAGATACAACGCCATTATTGCTACTGCCGATCAGCATTTGATGAATGAAAAATTGGATGAAGCAAAGGCTACCTATGTAAATGCCTTGCAACTGAAACCCAATGAAGCATATCCAAAACAGAAAATTGCTGAAATTGATGCAAAGCTGGCTGTTATATTTGCAGCAAAACAAAAACAGGATCAACTCAAAAAACAGTATGATGATCTGATTGCCCAAGCCGATCTGCAATTCAATGCCAAATTATGGGATCAAGCCAAGGGGCTTTACCAGCAAGCACTTGTAGTTCTGCCTGACGAAGTGTATCCCAAACAAAAAATTACTGAAATTGATAATCTGATTGCTGGAATAGCCGATGCCAACCGCAAATATCAAGAAGCCATTAAAAATGGTGATGTAAAATTGACAGCAAAATTGTATGGTGATGCTTTGGCAGCTTACAATCAAGCCATCCAAATAAAACCGACAGAAGTGTATCCAAAACAAAAAGTAGAAGAGATAAATATCATTTTGGAAGGTCTGAAAAAGGATGAGGTTAATTATGCCAACTTTATAAAATTAGCCGATGTTGCCTTAACCAACAAGCAATACGAAACGGCGAAAGTGCAATACCAATCGGCATCGGGTATAAAACCAAATGAAGCTTACCCAAAAACGAAAATTGCTGAAATTGATAAGATACTGGCCGAACAGTTGCGTTTGAGAAACGAAAAAGATAAACTTGATGCCCAATACAACCAACTGATTGCCAATGCTGATGTTCAATTAAGTCAGAAAAAGTACAATGAAGCTAAAAATAGTTATACGCAGGCATCCCTATTAAAACCGGAACAAACATATCCGAAAGAAAAATTGTCGGATATTGATGATATTCTGGAAACTCTGGCTGCCATGCAGAAAGCCTATGACCAAAAAATATTAGATGGAGCCGCTCTTTTAGCAAGCAAAAATTATAATGGGGCCTTAAGTGCTTACCAACAAGCGATGGAATTGAAGCCTGAACAACCCGAACCTAAATTAAAGATAGCCGAGATTCAAAAGCTGATGGGTGATTTGGCTCAAAAACAGCAGCAATATCAGCAATTGATTGCTCAGGCCGATAATTCTTTTAATCAGAAAAATTATCAACAGGCAAAACCTGTATATCAGCAAGCTCTTATGTTGATGCCCAATGAAACTTATCCCAAAACACAGATTTCGTTAATTGACCAACTGTTGGCCGAGGCGGCCAAACGGGAAGCCGATTTACAAGCAAAAATAAAAGCTTATCAAGCCAAGGTAGCCGAAGCAGATAAATTACTTGCAGCCAAAGATTATCAAAACGCGTTGGGTGCTTATAGTAATGCCAAAGCCTTGAAGCCAGATGAAACCTACCCCGATCAGCAAATAGCACTCATCAATAATTTAATAAAAGCTGATGCCGCAAAACTTGAAGCTTCTTTTAACCAGGCCATTTTAAAAGGAGACCAGTTGAAAGCCCAGAAAAGTTACCTGGAAGCAAAAGAGCAATATCTGCTTGCGCAAAATCTGAAACCAAAAGATCCTGTGCCTCCTTCCAAATTGGCTGAACTGCAAAATCTGATGGATCAGGACAGATTGGCCAAAGAAAAACTGGATAAGTTGAATGCCGATTACAATAATTACATTGTTCAAGCCGACAACGCATTTAAACTTAATGAGTTTTCATCGGCTATTGTACACTACAAAAGCGCGCAAGGGATAAAACCTTCGGAAAAATATCCAAAAGATCAGATTGAAATTTGTGAACGCAAGATACAAGAACTAAAAGCGTTAGCTGCAGCCGAAGAAGAAAAACGCAGAAAAGATGAATTGGCGGCATCGCAAAAATCATTTGACAAAAAGGATTTTGACTATTCCGGGGAACGACGCGATGATAAATTCCTGAACGATTTGGCAAAACTTTATCCAGAAGGAGTGACCACTGAAAACTATGATAAACCTAACAAAAAAATTAAACGGGTAATTGTAAATCATGGAGGGATTGCCAAAGAATATATTGAGGTAACTTATTCTTACGGAACCTATTATTTTAGGAACGGTCAAAACATTTCACGCTCCATCTTCTATTCCGAAACAAAATAAAAATGCCACATATAAGTCTAAACTCTATACTGAGAAGCATCGCCTTGATGCTTCTTTTTTCTGCCTGCAAAAACAAAACAGACCTTGTTAATAATCAAGGTATGGGGTTGCTAAAAGATTCTCTGGTGTATGCTAAAGGATTTTCGCTATATCATGATCAACATTCAGCGAAAATAGTAATAAAAAATCCATGGCAACATGCTGAGGATGTGCAGTATGAATATTTGCTGAATTCTAAGGAAGCAATCGGTGAAATCAAAATACCTTTGAAAAAGGTGGTTTGTCTTTCTACCACTCATTTGGCATATATTCACCAGTTGGGCGAAGATGCCTCAGTGGTGGGTGTAACCAATACCAATTTGGTTTCCGATTCCACCATTAACCGACAAATTTTCGAAGAAAAAACCCAAAATGTGGGGAATGAGCAAGCATTGAACTATGAAATTATCCTAAACCTAAAACCAGATGTTATTTTTGCATATGGAGTAGGGGCTGAGATTCAGGGGATTTATCAAAAGTTTCAGGAGTGGGGCATTCCAGTGGTTGTTGTATCGGAATACCTCGAAGATTCACCCTTGGCCAAGGCAGAGTGGATTAAATTTTTTGCTCAATTCTATCAAAAACAAAAAGTAGCCGATTCCATTTTTGAATCAACCGAACAAAAATACCTTGCACTTTGCAGGATTGCGCAAAGTGTAACCTATCGACCAATTGTAATGAGCAGTTTGCCATGGAAAGATGTTTGGTATGTGCCCGGGGGGAAATCGTTTATGGGGAAATACATTCAGGATGCTGGAGGAAATTACATTTGGGCATCTGATTCTTCCCGCGAAAGCTTACCTTTATCTGTCGAAAAAGTTTTTTTTGAAACCCAAAATGCCGAGATTTGGATAAATGCGGGAATGGCAATTACATTAAGTGATATTGCCGCTTTCGATCCAAGAATGCAACAACTTAAACCGTTCAAAATGAATAGGGTTTATAATAATACTTTGCGGGTGAATCAGAATATGGGAAACGATTTTTGGGAGAGCGGGTGTGTGAATCCTCATCTGATTCTGAGTGATTTGATCCAGATTTTCCACCCCACGTTGATGAACGATGTTCCCTTTTATTATTACCAACAACTACACTGATGCACCTTATAAATAGCCGGCTGATGCTGCGTAAATGGCAAAATGGCGATGAACCTTATCTGGCCTATGCCGCAAACAACATAAACATTTGGAAATCTGTCATGGATATTTTCCCCCACCCCTATACTTTTGACGATGCACGGAATTGGGTAGAACTCAATCAAAATAATGAGAACCTTCTTAATTTTGCCATTGTTTTCGATGGAGACCCGGTTGGGAATGTAGGAATCACCCTGGGCAACGATGTGCATAAAAAGTCGGCAGCATTGGGGTATTGGTTGGCTGAACCCTATTGGGGAAAAGGTATTATGACCCAATCTGTCAAATGGATGGTTGATTATGCGTTCCGGAATTTTGATTTAAACCGCATCTGGGCAGGTGTTTTTTCAAATAATCCGGCATCGATGAAGGTTTTGTTGAATTCAGGTTTTAAACAAGAAGCAGTTCTTCAGAAAGCAGTAGTTAAGGATGGGCAGGAATTAGATGAATATATTTTTTCAATGCTGAAATGATAAAACTGAGACCTAAGCAATTTCTAGTTTTCATGCTGCTAGGCCTGCTATCGGTCGCTTTATTCTTTATAGATGTGGCTTTTGGTTCGGTAAAAATCCCTTTTCAAGAATTTTATTCAACAATTATTTCACACGATCCCGCATCTGTTTGGTTTACTACGTTATTTGAATTTCGGTTTCCCAAAGCTTGGGTTGCTGTTTTTACAGGTGCAGCGCTGGCGGTGAGCGGGTTGCAGATGCAAACATTATTTAAAAACCCTTTGGCTGGTCCATACATTCTTGGCATTAGTTCTGGATCAAGTTTGGGTGTAGCCTTATTGGTACTGGGTTTTCCGGTTATTTTTGGCATGCAGGTGCCTTTTTTAATCAGCCAATGGGCCATTGTTTTTGCTTCATGGATTGGTGCCGCAGCCATCTTACTACTCATCATGGTTGTAAGCATCAGGATTAAGGATATTATGACCATTCTGGTTTTTGGAATTATGTTTGGAAGTGCGGCTACAGCTTTGGTAAGTGTGATGCAATATTATGGCAGCGATGCTTCGGTAAAAGCCTTTGTTATCTGGACTTTGGGCAGTCTGGGGGGCGTTACCAACCATCAGCTTTCTGTTTTTATACCCAGCATCCTGGCAGGGTTAGGTATTGCCTTGGTGTTGCCGAAAAGCCTAAATGTGATGTTGTTGGGCGAGAACTATGCCCGTTCCATGGGGTTGCATGTAAATTTTATCAGGACGCTGATTTTTATTAGTACAAGTCTGCTGGCTGGTTCGGTGACTGCATTTTGCGGCCCGATAGGTTTTATTGGCATTGCTGTACCACATATTGCAAGAATGCTGTTCCGGACTTCAGATCATTTTATACTTGTCCCGGCTTCCATTTTAATTGGTGTTAATTTAATGATATTGAGCGATATTATTTCTCAGTTACCGGGTAACGGAATGGTTTTGCCCATCAACTCCATTACCGCATTATTGGGAATTCCCGTAGTGATTTGGATAATTATTAGGAACCAACGATTAACTTCACTTTTTTAATATGGATTCGATGATTCCCAAATCAGTGATTGAGACCAAAGGTTTAACCATTGGGTATGCTAAAAGAAATACTGTAAAATCGTTATGTGCTGAGATAAATGTTGAGGCCAAACAGGGGGAGCTCATTGCTTTGATAGGATCCAATGGTATAGGAAAAAGCACTTTAATTAAAACACTTTGCCTCATTCACCCTGCCTTGGGTGGTCAAATCCGGATTGATTCAAAACCGGCAAGTACATTTACAAGGAATGATGCTGCCAAAAGCATCAGTTTGGTTTCCACAGAACTATTTCGTTCAAATAACTTAAAGGTAGGCGATTTGGTTGGTTTGGGGCGTTATCCTCATGGAAATTGGTTTGCTCCCTTAAACGGACAGGATCAGGTCATTATCCAAACCGCGTTGTCTGATGTGGGGATGACTGAATTTGCCCATCGGCCCATTAATGAATTAAGCGATGGCGAATACCAACGCGTGATGATTGCCCGAGCCATGGCACAAGACACTCCCATCGTTTTTTTAGATGAACCAACCGCGTTTTTAGATTTATCAAACAAATTTATCATTTTTGCCCTTTTGTGGCGGTTAACCAGAGAACAATCAAAAACCGTGATTTTCTCCACACACGACATCAATATTGCCATGCAATTTGCCGATGTGTTTTGGGTAATGACTCAAAAAGGGCTACAAGTTGGAGCCCCCGAGGATTTATTGATGGATGGCACCATTGAAAAACTGTTTGCGGGTTCCGATGTTTATTTTGACGCCAAAAGCAATCAATTCAGGAACCGCAAATCACTTAACCAATCTATTTGTTTGCAAGGCGATGGATTGGAGTTTCAGCTTACCAAATTGGCCCTAGAGCGTTTAGGTTTTTTCATGGATTGTAACAAACCCACCAATGTTTCCGTCAAAATCACGAAAACTGTGCAAAAAACTTGTTGGGAATTGACTAAAAACGGAATTACATACAAATGTAATTCCATCAGCGAATTACAACAGGCATTGCGCTAACAATCAATTCAATTTAAATTATATAGTTATGGTTTGGAATGCAAAGACCTTTACGTCGTACGTGTTGGCAATTATGGTAATAGCAGTCACTTTAATTGCTGTATTGGCTATTTGGGATGTCATTAGCCTTGAGTATGTGTTCCGGAAGATTATCACTTCACTGTTGGTAATTTTTGCAGCTTCTGTAGTTACCCTGTTTATCTTTAATGTAGTTATCAAAGATCACTCATAACGATTTTTCTGAACGTTCAGAAAAAAGAGCCGGTAAATTTTGGCTGCATTTACCGGCCCATTGAAGGGAATCTTCTATGTTCCTTCAGGCTTCAGGTAGTCCGGTTTTGCCGGACTACTTTATTTTAAAAACTTATTTATCAGTTTGCAGGAAGATTATTTTTCTTTTTAAATTCATCATCAAGCATTTGCTCTAAAGTTTCCACATCAATCCGTTTCCCGATTATATTTTTGTTTTTATCAAGCAAGTAAATGGAGGGAGTTGAACGGACATCGTAATTGGTTCTGAAATGGGATTGGTTATAAGGATCCCAAGCATTTATCCAATTTTCAAGCCCTTGTTCTTTAATAAATTCCAACCATTCTTCTTTTTTAAACTGGGTATAAACCCCCAACACTTCAACCCCTTTTTCCCAATATTTATCGGCCAATTGTTTCAGTTTTGGTGTGGCTTTTTTGCAGTGGCCACATCCGGGTTCATAAAAAAACAGCACCACATAATCAGAACTGATGGTATATAACGAAACAAAATTATCTTCTACCCCTAAAAGTTTGATATCCTTTGCCTTTAAGCCAATTAAATTTGGTTTGATTTCCGATACCCGTTCTTCAACCTTCTTAAGCCATGCGGTATCGGCCCAGGGAGCATTTCCGTTCAAATAATAAGTCTCGGCAAAAAACACGAAAGCCTTGTCCATTCCCATGATATTCGAATTGTTGTATTTATTGAACAGCAATTGCAAGGTGTATTTAAAGACCTCCTCGTTGGCTCTCGCTTTTTCAAGAATAATCCGGCTTTCTTTAATTACAGTATCTGGCATAGGTAGGATCATTTTTTCAAAATAGCGGTCTATTTTTGGATGGTAAAATTGGGTACGCAACAACCGGGCATCGGAAAAATCGACATAATCAAAGTAGTGAGCCTTGTAAAATTTGTATTGAAACATCGAATCCGTGATGACTCCATTCGTATCTTTTGGCGGTTCTGGAATCTCTATCTCTTTGTTACATTTTAATATAGATGCAATAATAGATTTTGGATAATTGGTTTCAATTTCTAACCATTTTGCCTTTACCTGTTCATGCAAAATCTGCAAGCTATCTGTCGATTGCTTTTTCAGGGCTTCATCCTTTTCGTTTTTAATCTGGTCGCGCAACCTGATGGCCTGTTCGCCGCGCCCGGTCATAAATTTTTGATAATCGACATATAGCTTCAGTTCATCGCTTCCTTTCGATTCAAGATTTTTTACCAGATCGGTAGGGTCCCCGTTATATTTTGTTGAAACACTGAACTTTTGTTCCTTGTCAATTGCAATTTCGAAAAAGATATTTCCAGGCAATAAGATAAAATAGATACCACTTGGCAGTGTATCTTTCCCATCAAAGGTTCCGTTTCCTTTTGAATCTAGTTTTACGGTATCTTTCGCGTATTGTTTATCGCCAAAATAATACCCCAAATAAACAGTGCTATCAGGCAAATTATCAATATGAACCTTTATGTGGTAAGTTTGGCCCAACACGGAACCCGTAAGCAGGGTGGAGAAAGCCAGTATCAACAAATATTTAAGTGTATTCATAGTATTTTTTTTAATTTGGATTCAAAAATAATAATTAACGCCAATTCCACATACCAAATTGTTCATTCATTTTTTTGCAAATTGTTTAATAAAAATGTGTCATCACAGTAATTTTAAACATAATCAATGAGTTAATGGTTACTAACATAATTTCTGTAAATTTTTTGAAAGAAAATATAAAAACACTACTTTAATTCCGAATTTTGATCGCACAGCTTACCATGTCAGAACAGCTATCATACAGTGACTTAGAGAGCAAGATAAAAGAATTAATTGCTGAAAAATTATTGCTTCAACAGGAAATTAGTAACAAGGAGCAACAGTTAAATGCTAAAGACGAATTTTACCGTTCGGTTATTGATGGTTCCGATGCTGGAATTATTGTGTTACAAGGAGATACCATCCGTTTCATTAACCAATCCGCCATGCAACTGTTGGAGGTGCATGATGCCAATAAAGATGACATTAAGATCACCGGTTTTGTTCACCCCGATTATACCGGGCAATTAATCATTTGGCTCTCCGAAATCATTGAGGGTAAGCTGCCGGGAACCTCTCAGGAATTGCTTTTAAAAACCACAAAAGGACATGTCTTTAAAAGTAAATTCCGTTGTGTGAAAATTCCTTTTCAATCAGGTCCGGCATTGTTGCTATTCAGTTTTTCAAAAGAAACTGAGACAAAGGTTTTTACACAGGATTCAAAAAACCATGATGCTGGTGAAAATTATTTTCAGGAACATGTCAGTGAAGGAAACTTTCTGTTATCACAGACTGATAAGTTAGATACCAGCTTTTTTTTATACAAGGTAGAAAAGGTGAATCTGGCTGGTTTAAAAATTCTTGGCAAGGAAACGGATCAGGTTATCGGCCAGCTTTTGGGCAATTTAATGTTCCCTGATTTTGTATTTAACCTTCCCATAAGTTATAGTTTGGACTATTCTGAAGAATTTGAATTATATATTAAAAACCTGAAGAAGTATATACGGTTTTCTATTTATGCTATAGACAATGAGCATATTGCCTGTGTATTTTCCGACATTACCGATTGTTATCTTGCTAAAGGAGAATTGAACCGGAATTTGCAGAGGAATGAATTATTTACAGAAATATTAAGTATCTATAATGCCGACAGACCCTATAAAGAAAAGTTCCAGCTCATTCTTGATAGAATTGTCTATCATTTTAAACCTAAACGGATTCTTATTCTTACCAATTCCGGTAATCAAAAAAAAGGGGAACTTTTTATTCAATATGCCAACAAGGATGTTGAACCGTTTCCCGAAAATTTTTGTGTCCTTTATGACAGGGTTCCTTCGTGGAACAAACTATTGTTAGACCGGAAGATGATTTTAGGTTTTACCTTACAATACCTGCCTGATGATTTGCAGGAATATTTAAAGGGTCTTCAGATGAAAGGAGCCTATATTTTCCCTATCATTATTGAAAATCATCTTTACGGGTCCATTGTTTTCGAAAATATCGATAAAATTGAATGGGATAATAATGAAATTAATTACCTGAAGATGGTTTCCATATTAATTGCAAACCTTACATCGAGACAGAATTACGAAGAAAAACTTTTAAAATCGAAAGAAAAAGCCGAAGAAGCCGATCGGTTAAAATCGTCGTTTTTGGCCAACATGTCTTACGATATCCGGATACCAATGACAGCAATTATTGGATTTTCCGATTTGTTGGCCGACCCGGATCTCACATTGGGAGAGCGAGAAGAATTTATTGAATTGATTAGTAAGAGCGGCCGTGATTTGCTCACCTTGGTGGACAATATTGTGGATGTTGCAAAAATTGAAACCGGACAATTGCGCATAAATAAAGAGGTTAGTTCATTGATTAATATTTTTAAAGAATTATATGCAGAACACAGCAAAGACCCGAAAATTATTGAGCATGACGATTTAGAAATTGTAATGGATGTGGATGCCAAATACCAGAACCTGACTTTTGAAACAGATATGTTCCGTTTTAAACAGGTTTTTAGCAACTTGATTGACAATGCCATCAAATTTACCGATAGGGGGCACGTCCGTTTTGGAATCAGCAATATTTGGTCCGATACCATTGAGTTTTATGTTCAGGATTCCGGCATTGGAATAGCCGAAGAAACACAACATATTATTTTTGAGCGATTTAGTAAAATTGACCGTTCCTATACCCGCGAATATAATGGAACGGGCTTGGGACTGGCCATCTGCAAAAGCATGGTTGAATTAATGGGAGGCGAAATCCGGGTGATATCATACCCGGGAAAAGGTTCCACCTTTTATTTCACACATCCATTACCTAAACTGGCCAATCAGAACATCAAACGGGAAGAGCCATCCCAGTTGTTACATGATCCTATTTTTACAGGAAAAACCATCCTGGTGGCTGAGGATGTAGAGCAAAATTTCCGGTTTATTGAATTTTTACTGGAACCAACAAAAGCCACCCTTGTATGGGCAAAAAATGGGAAGGAAGCCGTGGACTACGCGAAAACAGATGGGCCTTTAGATGCTATTTTAATGGATATCAGGATGCCCATCATGAATGGTATTGATGCAGCCAAAGAGATTTTGAGGATCAAAAAAATACCTATCCTGGCTCAAACAGCTTATACATTGGGAGATGAAAAGGAAATGGCTCTGAATGCCGGTTGTATCGATTACCTTTCAAAGCCGATTAATATTCACAAACTACTTGAGATATTGCAGAAAATCTTATTGCCAAACAGCAATCTTTAAATTTATCAAGTCAATTTTGTTGCCTTTAATAGCAAAACCGACCAATTCAATATTTTATTTATATTTGTGCGCACAAAAAATAAATTAGTGTAGATACTCAATTATTAATTAAAAGCATAGAATATGAAAATTCTTGAAGGTAAAGTTGCTGTAGTTACAGGAGCCTCACGTGGAATCGGTAAAATGATTGCCATCAAATTTGCTCAACATGGTGCAACTGTAGCTTTTTCTGATATCCGTATTGATGAAAATGCTCATGCAGTAGAAACGGAATTACGTTCCTATGGTGTCCAGGCAAAAGCTTACGCATCGAACGCCGCAGATTACAATGCATCACAGGAATTTATTGATCAAGTGGTAAATGATTTTGGAAAAGTAGATATTTTGATCAACAATGCAGGGATTACCCGCGATGGACTGTTAATGAGAATGACCGAGGAACAATGGGATTTAGTGATAGATGTTAATCTTAAATCTGTTTTTAATTTGACGAAAGCCGTTCAAAAATATATGCTCAAACAGCGTTCGGGCTCTATCGTAAACATGAGTTCTGTCGTTGGAGTACGCGGAAATGCAGGCCAGGCCAATTATTCAGCCTCTAAAGCCGGAATTATTGGTTTTACCAAATCCATTGCCCGCGAATTAGGTTCACGCAATATTCGCTGCAATGCCTTGGCTCCTGGGTTCATTGAAACAGAAATGACAGCTCAATTGCCTGAAACTGAAAAAGAGGGTTGGTTAAAAGATATTCCATTAAAACGTGGAGGTAAACCCGAAGAAGTAGCCGATGTGGCTCTTTTCCTTGCCTCTGATATGTCGTCGTATGTGAGCGGACAAGTAATTAATGTTTGTGGGGCCATGCTTACTTAATCGTTTTTTTATTTTTACACGAAGAATTAAAGCTAAAAATTGAAGATATAATAAACGTATTTTTATATTTTTACCAACACATAACATCCCCGCTTTGGCTTGCTAAAGCGGGGTTTATTTCATATTAAAGGTGAATTCTGTTTTTCAATCATCGGCTTCATTATGGTGGCTACCGGCAATTATTGCATTCGGGGTGGGAGTGGTGTATGTGCTATACTTTTATAAAGCAAACAAAACGGGACTTTCTAAATTTCAGTTGTTTTTGTTAGCGTCTGTCCGTTTTTTAACCATTTTCATTATTGGAATACTTTTGTTAATTCCTGTAATTAAAACTTTAAATCACCGGGTCGAAAAATCGATTATTGTTTTTGCTCAAGATCAATCAAAATCATTGGTTTTAACAAAGGATTCGAATTATTACCGGAACAGCTACCCTAAGCAGGTGGATCAAATGGTTCACGCACTTGGCTCTCAATTTGAAGTAAAAACCATACAGTTCGGCGAGCAAACCGATAGCCTTGCATGGGGTTTCAACCAGACTGAAACCAATTTTGAAAACCTTTTTTCGCTGTTTATCAACCAATCCATCCAGGGAAACATTGGAGCTTTAATTATTGCCAGCGATGGTATTGTTAACCGGGGGATTTCTCCTATTTATGCAGCATCGAACCTGGCTTTTCCAATTTATACCTTGGCCTTAGGCGATACACAATCGGTGAAAGGAATGGCAATCCGTCAAATAGAATACAATAAAGTGACATTTAAGGGAAATCGGTTCCCGGTAGCTGTAAGTGTTTCAGCAAATGATATGTTAGGAGAAAATATTGAAGTGGAAATTTATCATAATCACAATAAATTAAATACGCAGGCCCTACCTGTTGATTCAAAAAACTACTTTAAAAAGCTTAATTTCCAATTAGATGCCGATAGTACAGGAATTAATGATTATTCTGTTCGGTTGTTGTCCAAAAATAGCCTTGATGCCAACCCTGCTAATAATGAACAGCACTTTTATATTGAAGTAAATGAAAACCAAAAGAAGATTTTACTACTTTATAACGGACAGCATCCGGACATTTCCGTATTTCAGCATCATATTGAGTCAAATCAGGCCTACAGGCTTGAAAAATTTGAAGCTTCAAGATTCGCCGATGCAATTGTGAAATATGATCTGATCATTTTGTATCAGCTGCCTTCGAAAGCCAATTACCTCGATAACCTGTTGCCTCAGATTAAAAAGGTAGAAAAACCGATCCTTTTTGTGATTGGTCAACAAACATCGGTGATGGCATTTAATAACCTGAAAACAGCCTTGCAGATTGGGCAGAACAAGGAACTCTACAATGAGGTAGTTCCCCTTTTCAATAAAAACTTCAACTTGTTTCATGCAACTTTTGAGAATAGCAGTTTTGAGAATTTTCCACCGCTCCAAGTCCCCTTTGGAAGTTTCAATGAAGTACCTGCTGGGAGTTGTCTTTTTTATCAAAAAATTGAACGTATAAATACCTCCAACCCATTATGGTTTTTTGCTGAATCGGATAACATCCGGTACGGTTTTATTGCGGGTGAAGGGCTCTGGAAATGGTATTTGACCGAATATTTCCAAAATTCGAATCATGCCATTACCAATGAACTGGTTTTAAAAACGATCCAATATTTGACCTCAAATAACAGGAAAGAACCTTTGGTGATTGAAATACCTCTGGTGATGGACCAACAAAAACCCATTTTATTCAACGCGAAGTTGTATAACGCATCGGATGAATTAATTAATGATCCCGATTTGTTGATAGATGTTTTAGATGAAAAAGGAAACGTTTATCCTTATCAATTCCAAAAATCGGAGGAGACCTATTTTATAAATATCGGGAATTTGCCTGTGGGTATTTATAAATTTCAGGCAAGAGTGAGGCTGGGTGATGAATTGCTAAAACGTGAAGGAAAATTTATTGTTCAGGAATCGATGATTGAACACAACGGACTAGTAGCGGATCATCAATTACTATATACCTTGGCAAATGAGCATAGTGGCCAGATGTACTTTCCAAATCAATGGAACAAATTGACCGAAAACATCTTGAAAAACAACCAAATAAAACCAAAGATAATTTCAGAACGTCAATTTATAGATTTGATTCAATTCAAATGGATTTTTATCGTTCTATTATCGCTTCTCTCTTTAGAATGGTTTTTAAGGAAATATTGGGGAACTATTTAAAATATTTTTTAACATGAAAGGAAGATTTTTCATAACCTCCGGCATCATTTTGTTGTTCATGGCTGGTTGCAAGATGACCGGAACTGTTCAGATTGAGGTGATTAAACCTGCAAAAGTGACTTTACCTGAGCCAGTGAAGTCATTGGTAATTATAAATAATTATAAAGCCGGGAATAATAATAAAACTACTGATGAGATTCAAAATGCCTACGAAACTTTGGATACCTTAACCTCACAATTCATTATTGAGCAATTGTCTTCCTACTTGAACGAATCGCCCCGATTAGACACTTGTTTAGTTCAAAAGCGGCTTTTTTACCGCAAAGCCGAAGACATTCTCAAACCTGTGAATAAAAACCATGTGGCCCTGATTTGTGAAAATTACAAAACCGATGCCCTGTTATCGCTCGAAGGTTTTGGTATTACTGATTCAATTGAACGTTTTTCGGTAATGGTTGAGAATGGATATTATTCTCAATCATCCTATTTAGCCCTATATATTAAATCTGTTTGGAGGTTTTATACCCAAGATACCTTAAACCCAAACCCGGAACGCTGGTTTGAACGGGATACTATTTATCTGTCAGAGGTCCAAACTTATAAGGAGTTTTTTAATGCGCTCATCACTGATGATGGACGCCAATGGTTAGCCCAGGAGATGAGTAACAAAGTTTCCCAAAAGCTATCCGATAAAATGGTCCCATTTTGGCAAACGGAAGAACGGGTATTCTTTTACAGTAACAACAGCATGATGAAAATTGCTGCAAATTATGCCTATAACGACGAATGGTTAAAAGCAGCCGCCATTTGGCAGGGGCTTGTTCAGGATGAAAACAAATGGTTGTCGGGGGCAGCCTGCCACAACATGGCTTTGGCCTGCGAAGTGCAAGGAAAATTAGATTTGGCAAAGGTTTGGGCTGCAAAAACCCTTCAAAAATATAACAACTCTATCACCATCAACTATTTAAGGATTCTTGATAGAAGAATCAAGGAAGAAGACGTTTTAAATCAGCAATTTTGGTTACAACATGAGTAATTCACCCAATTTCATCTATTTTTTAATCATCGGTATTGTTGTATCTGGTTTTATACTGGACAGGATTTTAGAAGGTTTAAATGCTTCATGGCGCCAGAAGCCAATTCCCGCAGAGTTACAAGGGGTCTATGATCAAGAAAAATACATGAAACAGCAATCCTATGCTAAAGTTACGGATCGCTTTTCGATGCTGACATCTTCAATTAGCTTTTTGCTGGCTCTGCTGTTTTTAGTATTTGGTGGGTTTAATTGGTTGAATCAATTGCTTTTGCCAAACTTTTCGCACCCCATTTTGTTGGGTTTGACATTCTTGGGTACACTATTTCTAATTGTCGAATTGATTGAAATGCCTTTTGATTGGTATGCCACCTTTGTGATTGAAGAAAAGTTTGGGTTCAATAAAACAACTCCGACAATTTACGTGACCGATAAATTGAAAGGGTACCTGATTGGAACCATTCTTGGAACCATTTTCTATGGGTTGTTATTTCAATTGAATGTTTGGTTCCCGAAAACTTTTTGGTTATATGTTTGGGCGGCTATTGCCCTTTTTATGGTTCTTTTGTCAATGTTTTACAGTAACATTATTGTTCCTATTTTCAACAAACAAAAACCCTTACCCGATGGTGAACTGAAAGAAGCCATTTTGAGGTTTTCCGACAAAGTGGGTTTTAAGGTGAAAGATATTTATGAAATAGACGGATCGAAACGTTCCACCCGTGCTAATGCTTATTTTACAGGTTTAGGAAGATATAAACGCATTGTTTTATACGATACGTTGATTCAAGAACTCACAGTTGATGAAATTGTGGCTGTTTTGGCGCACGAAATGGGGCATAATAAGAAGAAACATATATTGATTTCATTAATTACCTCACTTGTTCAGATGGGGATTATGCTGTTTATTATGGCCATTTTTATCAACAATCCATTACTGTCAGAGGCTCTTGGTTCCGAAAGCCATTTTTTTCATTTGGGATTGATAGCTTTTGCATTGCTCTATTCACCTATCTCAACAATAATAGGTTTGGTAATGAATTTGTTGTCGCGATCAAACGAGTATCAGGCCGATGCCTATGCGTGCCAACATGCAAATGGAGAATCCTTAGTATCAGCACTCAAGAAATTGGCATCGAATAATTTAAGCAATCTAACACCGCACCCTGCCTATGTTTTTGTAAATTATTCTCATCCCGATTTATGGCATCGGGTAATAAGAATTAAAAAGCACGGTGCTTGACAATTTTTAGTCCTTATTGTTGTTAGTGAAATTCTGAATTACTAAATTTGTTTTTAGTCATGAAAAGTAGTGTAACGGAAAAACTAAACCTAAATACGGCAATTAATGGAAGCAAAAAGATTGGCAGGTACTGATGAAAGCCCGGAAGTAATACTAGATAAAACTACCAGTGAGTTTAAATTCACTGGAAAATCATTGCCTGAAGATGTTAAAGAATTTTATAATCCCATTTTAGAATGGATTGAGAAATATGTTCAAAACCCTAATGAAGAAACAGTGGTTGAATTTAACATGGAATATTTTAATTCGGCCTCATCAAAACAAATATTGGACATTCTCGAACGGTTTTCAATGTTAAAAGAGAATGGTAAAAAAGTTGCTATAAAATGGCACTACCTGCATGATGATGAAGATATGGAAGATGCCGGCGAATCCTATGCCGATATTGTGGATGTTCCATTTGAATTGATAAGTTATTAAGGGTTTTATGCCGTGGACTATTCAGGTGGCATGTGCATTTGTTTTATTTGTTTCAAATACCTTTGCCCAGGTTTACCATTACGAAACCGGAAAAGTGATTCCGGTAAGTAGGCCTGGGCAAATTATTTGGAAAGAGGGTGTCTTTCAGAATTTTCTGGCTGATTATGGAACCCTCGTTGTACTTGAAAACCCCAAAAATCCAAAATCGAAGCTGATTAATATCCCCGTAATCAAGGTTAAATGTTTACAACCTGATTCCGTGAAGGAACCCCATTTTGTGCTTCATGGAGGCCCCGGGGAAAGCAACATCCAAACAACGCTTCTTTTTTCAGGCATGTTACAAAAACATGACGTAATCCTTGTGGGGTATCGCGGGGTGGATGGTTCAGTTTCTTTGCAGGAGCCGCATTACCAATCTGCATTAACCTGCGATTCGTTAAGTTTAAAAAATCAAAAAATAGTTTTTGCTAAAGCTGCTCATGAAGCCATCCGTTTTTTTAATGAGAAAAAAATAGAGTGGGAGGGGTTTGGACTGGAAAGTGTCGTGGATGATATTGAAGAATTCCGAAAGAACGAAGGATACCCGAAAATTTCATTCTTAGCTTTCAGTTATGGCACCATGATAGCTCAGTTGTATTCAGAAACTTACCCCCAAAACATGGAAACGAATATCTATATTGGGGCAAGGCCTTTAGGGAATTTTTGGCTCTCCGATTCCTTATTCCATGAGCAACTTTATCAGCTTTTTAAAAAATATAAGCAGCAAAAAAACGAAGCAGATACTTCATGGAGCGACTTCTCAAGACTTATGGCACCTGCATTGGATACACATCATTTAGCAGCAGCCGACATCAATCCAGTGTTATTTGACTTGTTCTTTTTTTCGCAGTGCTATTCCTTCGATAACGCGTTGCAATTATTTGCCACATTAGATAAAGTCCCCAGTAAGGGTTACAACAAACTGGTCCAGAAATATAAAGAGTTTTATAAGAACTATCCAAATCTGGTGCTGGGCGATTTGCTTGTAAAAAAGAAAAAATGGTACCCACATGGATATGAAAAAGAAAGCATTGGAAATTATGAGTGCAGCCGGATCATAGAAACATTGAATAATTGGTATTCCCCTCAAATTGATTACTTTTTACCTTCCGGAACCTCCGGTAACCGTACAATTGATTCCATTCTAACCTATTTTATATTTGGAGAATTCGACGTGGCCTCGCCTTATAAACTTTTTGAACCACTTATTCTTTCAAATTACATAAAGGCGGAGGTAGCTATTGTTCCTGATTGCAGTCATCTGGATTTGTTTTACACCAAAAAAGAACTACTCACAATACGGATTCTTGATATTATTAATCAGTAATCAAATCCGGACATTTCTCCAGGATTCTTCGTTTGGAAATAGAGGTGTAATTAAAGTTACAAGCAACGATTTGAAAGATTAGGATGGATTATGTATTTATTTGCCTGTAACTACAATTTCCACCCTACGGTTCATTCTACGGCCATCTTCGGTGTCATTTTCTGCAATAGGTTTGGTATTGGCATGGCCGGCGTAAGTAACCCTGTTGTACCCATTGGCAATTAGATATTTTGCTACCAACTTGGCCCGTTCCGTTGCTAAATCTATTTGACTTTCTTTTAATTCCAAATCATCGGTATGTCCATGTACCGCGATCTTAACAGTAGGGTTTTTCTTCAATACTTTTAATAGCCGTTCCAATTCAGGGAATGATGTAGCTGGTATTTCGGTTTTTCCGCTTTCAAAATTCAAAGTATTCATCGGGATTAATGCCCCCACAGTAATTGCTTTTAACAAAATCTCTTTCTTTAAGTTGGCAAACGTAACAATTTGCTGGCTGTAAAGCTTTTCGGCATAAAACCAGTAATCATCGGAGGTAACTTCAACCGTATAGTCATCGCCAGCCACAAAACTAGCTGTAAATACACCTGTTTTTGAGCTTGAATTTGCCGAAGTAACTTCATTTCCCTGATTATCAATCACCCGGATATTTGCCACAATGGGTTGAAGGGTTGTTGCATCTTTAATGGTACCGGCCAGATTGGTCCGCCGGACAATCTCAACTCCTGGGCCATCAAGCCTGGAGCCATAATCGTAAGAAGCTGCAAAATTGATTTTCCGTTTTTTCTCGTTGAAGATAAAATTGACCTCAAATTGGCGGTACCCATTTAATTGTACCTCATAATCATTTTGCTCCAGTTCAAAATTCTCGTAGAAGATGTTGTTAATATGTACTTTATATTTATCCACATTCGGAACAAAAATATTAAAGTTTCCATTAGCATCGGTTAAAGAAGAATATTTTTTACCATAAGAATCCTCTGCGGTAACTTTGATATTTGAAGGATCGATACTACCTAAGTTTGACAATTTGGAACGGTTTAGAATTACTTTTCCAAATATTTTATTGTTTTCGACAAAGGGTATATATAATGTTTCATTTTTATTTATATAAATCTGTTGCATACTAGATTCTGAAGTGTAGGCACCTTCAATCTTTCCTATCGGCTTATAGTTTAAAATATAGGCGCCATTTGGTATGTTTTTATATTCAACTATTCCATCCATATCCGACAAAAGATCCGTTGACATAAAATAACTTGACGAGGATTCTGTAGGGTTAAGATCATTGATTTCATCTTTCTCTATAAAGAAAAGAATTTCTTTTAAGCCAGGTTCCTCTTCATCTTTTACTCTATTTCCATTAAAATCTTTAAAGAAATAAACCTTCAAATCATGATATTGATACCTGGGCTGGTTTAGATTCAAGTCCTTTTGGATACGAAACTCAAAATAGGAACTGTTATAAGAAAATTTTTCGTCAGTAATTAAATCCTGATTTGCAGAAAAGTTATAATTATTTGTTAAAGAAAGCTTCCATGTCTTTCCTGGGAATGCAATTAAACTGGTAACTAAATTAATTCTGGTTGTCTTAGCTGAAATATTGTAACTTAAGGCTGGTTTGGTTTCAAATTTCAAAAAATTTGGGACTAAATAATAATCTATAAATGGCATCAGCCTCAGTGCCTTAATATAATAATCCTGAGAAAAATAAGAAAACTGTTGGTTAATTGAATAAGGACCATGGTAATAATTAAAGCTCACCCCCCAGTTTCTAGCTCTAAAATTTGTAGTAAATATCAATGAGAACCAATTTGTGTTTTTAAATAAATACTCAACGGTATCAATTGCATAATCAGTGACAAAATTATAACCCGCTTTTAATGAGGTTGTAAAAAATGTCCGGGTGTTTACATTGTTAAAGGAATAAGATATATAACCTAACCCACTTCTGGTTTTTAAACTATTAATAAAATCATTTTGACTGGCAAAAGAGTTACTATATTGGCTTTCAGAAACTAAGCCATACCTTAAATATGTTGTTGGTTTAATCTTATTTGATAAAATTGCTTTAATTTCTTCTTTATTATTTATTGATGCAGGTAATAAATTGTCCTCAAAATAATTGGAGGGGCGGTGGTCATAAAATGAATAGGTTACATCTAAATTTGAGGTTTCTGAAAATACATGAAATAATTTCATATTTATAAAAGTTCGGCCACTAAAATACCCAAAATATTCTCTATTTGCATAAGTGGCATTTAAAGTGTAATTTGTTTTATTGATATTTTTAAAATATGAAAGTTCACCAAAATAACCTATTTGTTGTTTTTTTTCCGAAAAATACCAAGAGGCAGTAGAAAAAGCCCCAGTAATATTAAATCTTCCTAAGGTTTCATTTCCATAGCCTATTGCACCAATATATATCAATGAATTAACTTTCTTATCTTTATCTGATTCATAAGATGTACCAATTTTCAAGCTATTTTTATTTTGTGTTTGGAACTGATAGGTACCAGCAATATGCATTAAATCAGTAAAAACTGATTTCGTTGATATAATTTCAAATTTATGTTGTTCGAGTTTTGTTGTAATCATTCCCCCTCGACCATAAAGATTATGCCCAATTACAATGGGTAAATCACCAACTTTAATATTAAAGCCTTTATATTTATATGAGATTTCATAACGCCCTTTATCCCAGAGATCTGTTTTATTAAATTTTCCAAATGTTTGAAAATCATAGGAAATCGCCCCACTTTTTTTAAACAGAAAATTACCATAAATATTTGTATTGAAGATAGGGGTAAATTCAGAAAATAAATTTTGAATAATTAATTCAACACCTAACATCGTGTAATCAGGAGGTATTTCGTTATAATAATAATTTTCCAATTCCTTAGCCCATATTGAACTTTTAAAGACAGTATCAACAGTATATGTCTTAATACTAATCTGATGAAAGTTTCTATTATCAATGATAGCTTTTTTGTTCAAATCAACTGGTATTGTAATTAGTGAATCGGAATAAGAGTTAAGAGGGATTTCTTTCCTAAAAAAACCATTACTCTCCCCAGGAGTAGTAAGTCCTGAAGGAAAATTAAAATCGATATAAAATATTTCATCAGTATTTCCGCTATTTGATAATAATATTTCAATCTTAGTTGCCTTTTGTAATTTATCAAAATAGATAATTCGTTTTTTAATTTGAGCCTTTACATCACTGATTTTTGGTAAATTAACAAAACTATATTCATTTTTAAATGTATTTCCCTTCAAATCAGATAGTGAAGCAACAATAGCATAACCAATTTCACCTTTGGCATCAATGGAAGCTGCTGCTCTAAAAGGAATATAAATAGAGTCATTAGGTGCAAGGCTTATTTGCTGATTTTTCTCACCTATAAAAGTCCAATTCGAGGGATAGCTGAAATTAGTTGTGAAGGTAAGTAATTGATTGGAAGGGTTTTTTATTTTGACAAGGTTATAAAAAGTCTTATTGGTTTCTATTTCTAATTTACTTCTTAAAAACTCAATTTCAATTTGATCATGGGCATCTTCCAAAAAATAGAATTGTGCATTGCTGTTATTTACAAAAGCAACAAACAAAAAAAAAATAAAAAATATTTTATAATACTCAACTTTCATTCTAATAGGATCTCAGAAATAGAAAAATTTCTGTTCTGTAATAATCTGAAGGTACATTCAATAAACCTATATCTCCAACTTGTTTTGCACAATCGTAATTTATTTGCACATTCCACCATGGAGCATCGTTTAAAGATCCTGATGCAATAACATTCGTTACATTATCAGTCAATTCTTTTGTAGAGCCTGTTCCATTATTGTCCACTGTAACATACATAACAATTTTATTCAAATTTAGGTTTGGTGAACCAAAATCTGATTGCAAATCTGACGAAAGTGTATAGGCACAGAGCTCCCAACCATTCACAGTAGGTAATACAAACCCCACTGTATCATAATAAATTTTTAAACTAGTGTATCCAGATCCTGATGATAAGGTTTTTCCATTCTGAATATCGTACATCGAACGAAAAATGAAATCAGCTTTTTTACCTCTAATCAAATCAATACTTTTATTCACAGTTTGACCATGAATTAAAATTGGATAAACTAAAATTATTATTAGTAAGTATTTGATTTTAATCATTCTAAAAAAACTGCAAGAAAGGTTAAATATAATAAGTCAAAATAAGCATTGCTTATTTTGACTTACTATTTAAAAATATCTAAAGATATGTTAATTTGGAACCCTTAATGATAAAAACATATTGTTAGAATACCTATCTGCTGCAAGGTTAGCTGCAATGATTGGTTTTACTGACCAATTGATTATAAAAGAATTATCGGTTCCATCTCCAGCATTACTTCCATTTGCTACATTGTATGACACAATTTCTTGAGTTGCAGCTAAATCTGTTGCAACAGCAGGAGCAACATCACTATTTCCAGCAACAGCCTCAGCTATCAAAATTTGAACATAAGTATTTGCCATTGTGTGTGCTGGATCATCTGTTCCTAAAAAGCTAACTGCATTTTCAGCCACAAGATCAACATCAAAATTTATAGATGAAGATACATTAAATTCTGTATCATATCTGGGTGCATTTGCAATACCTGCTTTATATTGGTCTATATTATTAAATACAAACTCAATATTTCCACCAGAGGTTACATTCAACCTAAGAATTGAATTTAAAGTAATTGATACAGGGATAATTGCCTCATCATCTACAGCCTGTCCATAGGAAGTAACTCCAATGCACAGTGCTAAAATAAAAACGGTTAACTTTTTCATATACATAATTTATTTAGTTTGACAATATTAGAAATCCAGTGCAATATACAAAAAAACCTATATCTACCAAGGAATCTTTGATAAATCAATAAAAAAATTGCATATATCTGTTGTTTTATTATTTGTGAACTGATATATAATGCATTAATTGTCAGAAATATCCAATTTAAAACCAATTACCAAAACATCGTCTATTTGACTGAATTTAGTCCCAATCCATTCTTTTAGGGCTGCAGCCAATATCTCTTTTTGTTCCTGCATGGGTTTTTGATGAATCTCAAAAATCAATTCACGAAAAGTTTTGATCATAAATTTTCGACCGGAATCCCCCCCGAACTGATCGATAAACCCGTCAGAAAATATATAAAACCAGGTAGGGCCGTTAATAACCACCTTGTGCAAAGTATAGTTGTGATCATCCGATTTACCTCCGATCCCATTTTTATCGCCTTTAATCTGTTCCACGTTTCCGTTTTGGATATAGATCAGGGGATTTTTGGCTCCTGCAAATTCAACCATTTTTTCCTGGGGATCAATAACGCAAATGGATATATCCATACCGTCCTGGTTGTTGGTTTCCTTTTGTTTTAAAGTAAACCGGACCCCACGGTGCAACTCTTCAAGTATTAAATCGGGACGGGTGATCCCTTTGTTGGTAATCTCGTCCAATAAATTGTACCCAATCATACTCATAAAGGCACCAGGAACGCCGTGGCCTGTACAATCCACTGCTGAGACTATGATCTTCTTTGGAGTTTTATCTTTCCCATTATCTTGCTCGCGTCGGTGCATCCCGAAGATTTTAAAAATATCGGATTTTGAGTCTACTTCGCGGAAGTAATAAAAATCGCCGCTCACTATATCACGGGGTTTAAATAAAATAAAGGAATCCTTTACATACTCGGACAATTGATCGGCCTTGGGCAGCAAAGCCTGCTGAATACCTTTGGCATAATTGATACTTTGGGTAATGTTTTGGTTTTGATGTGCAATTTTTTTCAATGCAACTCCCAACTGTTCACTCTTTTCAGCAATCTCGCGGTTTTGCTTTTCCAGTTTGGTATTGGCTTTTTTCCGGGCACGGTTGGCCCGCAACATTACTATCGCTAGCACCACCATCAAAGCAAATCCACCAGCAATCATTAAAATGATCATCCGTTGGGCTTTTTGTTTGGTTTCCAACTCACTTTGCCTAAGCTGATCCAATTCCCGTTGTTGATTCAGGGTTTCTATTTCAAGTTTGGCTGCCTTTGCTAAACCTTCTTGTAAGAATAGGCTATCCTGCTTTGCTTTAATGGCAAGTCCTAAAGAATCCTCCGTTTGTTGGTACAATGCCTGCCGAAGTCTAAAGACCTCTTCGGCCAACTTCTTTTCCTCCTCTTTTTTTACTACCTCTTTTTTGGTTTCCATTACCTCAGAAGTAAAATCTTTTTTCAGGTTTTCCTCTTGTAAAAAGGCTTGGTATTGATCCCACTTGCCTGCATATTCTTTTGATTTTTTTAAATTACCTACTTGCTCATAATTTAAAGAAAGCAACTGGTAACAGTCAAGGATTAATTGAGAGTTCTTTTCTGCTGTAGCTAATGCCAGGGATTCTTCCAGATTTTTAATGGCATCGTCATATAAACCTAATAGTTGATTGATATAAGCAACATCAAAAAGGCCAGCGGCTATTTCTGTTTTATTTCCAATTTTCTTTCGAATGGTCAAACTTTTTTCAAAATATTCCATGGCAAATTCCAATTCTTCAATATCGGTGTAGATGACTCCGATATTGGTGTAAATATTTCGCACTTCAATGAGTTTTTCTTTTTGCAAATAATTCTCCACTGCAAATAAATAGTAATCCACAGCCTCCCTGGGTAAACCGGCCCCCCAATAAATTTTGGCAATTTGGCTGTAACTTTGACCTGCCTGAACGGCATCCCCATCTCTGGAATAAACCTCTGCCATCTCTTTTAACCGGGCTATTTGGTTTTTTTCTTGTTCACTGAGAGTTCGAATAGTTTGGCTATAAATTAGGCTTAAAGAAAAAAGAAAACCGATAACTAAGAATAACCGATAATTCATATTTAATTGAAATTTAACTATAAGATCAAATTGTATTACTAATAATTTGCTACTTGAAATATTTAAAATGATACAAAGACATGTAAAAATAGTGAATTAATGGATAATTTCACAAATTCAATGAAAACATGCACAATTTATACAGGGAGTTTCCTAATTTAGCAAAAAAAAACTTACATGGTTATGAAAAACAATTACCTATTATTTTTTTTAATTTTTGTTATAAAAATTGTTGCTGGCCAAGACTTTGAAGTTTCACCTTTAGAACTTTTCTTTAATGCTGAACCTGGAGAATCTCAAACAAAATACATTAGCGTGAAAAATCATGGCTCAAAGTTAGAGACATTTATTTTAAAAATTAGCGATGTTTCGATCGATTCAAAAGGAAGTACAGAGTATGTCGAACCGGGGAGTATGAAAAATAGTATTTCTGATTGGGTAAGTTATGCTCCTTCCTTTTTTGAACTTCAGCCTAATGAGGAGAAAGAAATTGCGGTTACACTACAGCAACCTACTGATGAATATGGTTCGAAATGGGGGGTCATATTTATAAGGACAGCCTTTGAACAATCATCATATAGTGCAGATAAATCCGTAAGAGCAGGTTTAAGTGTTACTGGTCGTATTGTTGTAAATGTTTATCAAACACCAGGGACAAATAAAGCCTTTAAGGCAAGTATTTCTAATATGATGGAGGTGTCAACAAATACTGATACGGTACGTACATTTAATGCTTTAATCAATAATTTAAGTGAAATTATTACTCCTTGTAAAGTGGTTTTAATTGCTACTAATGTTGAGACATCTGAAGAAACTATTTTTCAAGAAAACGAATTTACCATGTACCCTAAAAGTTCCCGGAAAATAGAATTGTATATGCCTAAAACTTTACCCAAAGGAACCTATTCTCTTGCAGCTATATTGGATTATGGAAGCAAAACCAATTTGGAAGGGACACAAGTTATTATTAAAGTGGAATAGCCAAATAAAAGAATTATATAGCCCTGGAGGAAACTCCGGGGTTTCTTTTTAGATTGACATGAAAAAAAATATCTTTCTTTTTGTATTAAGCCTCTTTTATGTATCACTTATTCCTGCTCAGGATACTGTAAGCATCTTTTACCCAAATGGCAATATTAAAGAAAAGTTTGAAGCCATTGTAACGGCTTATGATACACTGCGGGTTGGAAGTTATTTTTTTTACGATGCAGATGGAAAACTCAGCCATCAAGGAAAATACGAAAACAACAAACTACAAGGCCCATATTATATATATTATCCCAATGGTAAAATCAAAAAGGAGTTGCATTTTGTATCGGGGTTAAAAAGCGGTGAATATGAGCACTTTAATCAACAGGGAGAATTAATTGAAAAAGGCTTTTTTAATACCGATGTTTTGGAAGGTGAATTCATTACTTACCAAAGTTCAGGCAAACCTGAACAGGTGCAGCACTTCCATCAAGGGAAAAAGAACGGGTTTGTGATTTCGTATTCAAAAACGGGTTTGGTAGCATCAAATATCGAATATAAGAATGATACCATACATGGCCTTTATGAAACTTTTTATGACGATGGGAACCTTAATTATAGGGGAAAAAGGATTGGAACTGCATATATAGATTCCCTTTTTGTATTTTATCCATCGGGAGATACCATGCGAAGATGTTTTTATGAAAATGGTAAACTTGAGGGAATTCTCAAAACCTATTATGAAAACCAGAAATTGAAATCCACCGCCCATTATACCAATGGGATGCTTTCCGGTGAATATATTGAATATTTTCCTGATGGTGGAGCTGCTCAAAGAGGACTTTATGTAGATAACAAAAAGACGGGGGTTTGGCGGGCATTCTACCCTTCCGGGGAGTTGTTTTCAACTGGCAATTTCAAGGAAAGCAGTTTTGACGGGAAATGGATTATTTATTTTGAAAGCGGGCAAATCAAGCAGGAGGGTATATATATAAATGGCGTTTCAACCGGACAATGGTCTTTTTACCATCCCAATGGAAACCTCTGGAAAAGAGGTAACTATGTGAATGATACACAAGAAGGTGTTTGGTGTTTTTATAATGAATCGGGTGATTTTGATAGTGTCATTCTATTTGAACATGGGGTGATGCATGGTTTGAGCCGGTTTAAACAAGGTGAACTTTGGATATATGGATTAATCAAAGGTGGGGAAGTGGTACCCATTATTGATGAAGCATTAAAGGAATTGATTGAGGAGTAATAACAGTTACGGAATAACCGTCAAGTTGGGTTGATTTGGATACCATATATTGTCTTATGGCCTGTAGAACCGAAAATACCATTCTGCCAAAGCGAAAATTACTTTTTATAATAGCCAGTTAACAGCCATAAAATCGGAGTAAAATAAAATTTAAGGGGGGTATATAAAAAAAGTGAAACTTGTTCAGTTTCACTTCAGTGATCCAGCTGGGATTCGAACCCAGGACCCCATCCTTAAAAGGGATGTGCTCTACCGACTGAGCTACTGAATCGTGCTTTTTTTAAAAGCGATGCAAAGATACTATCTATATTTTATTTTCCAAATTGGGCAAAGTTTTTTTTCAATTTTTCAGAAAGGTTTTTTTTCATAAGATTGTTACTTGTTTAGTATCAAAAAATTAAGTTTTGAATTTTAAATTTAATGATCAAATAATTCAAAAAAAATGTCTGGGAAAGGGCTAATTTTGTCAGTTAAGAAAAGTATTTTCGAAAATAATAATCATTTTGAAATCCGGAAATGACATGGAAATTTTAAAAATCATACAAGAACGTTATAGTCCCCGGGCATTCTCAGATCAAACAGTTGATATGCCAACATTGGAATATCTCTTTGATGCTGCAAGAAGGGCGCCTTCGTCAAGGAATGAGCAACCTTGGAAATTTATTTATGCAATCAAAGAGGGTTCACTGAATTTTCAGAAGTTTTTGGGTTTTCTGACAGCTTCAAATCAAAAATGGGCCTGTACTGCCCCAGTATTGGTTGCAGGAATTACCCGATTGAATTACCAGAGCAATCAACAGCCCAATGAGTATGCCTGGTACGATTTAGGCCAGTCTATCGCATACTTAACTTTGCAGGCTTCCGGATTTGGATTGTATGTACACCAAATGGGAGGTTTTGATCGGGAAAAGGCTAAACTAGAATTGCATTTACCTCAGGATTCACAAGTTGTGGTTATGGTTGCCATTGGTTATAAAGGTGATATTCATCGGATTCCTTCTGAATTTCATGAGGGGGAATTGAACCGGAAAACCAGATTCCCTTTAGGGCAAATTTTATCGAAAAACCAATGGTCCTGGGAATAGCTCTATTTAAAAAGTCTCATACCTATATTGTTTGGATGTTATTCTGCCTTGGGTTAAGTGGCGCATCCTTTGGACAGTATTATGACAGTGGGCAAGATCCTTTTCGTTTGAAGTGGAGGCAAATGAATACCAATCGTTTTCAACTTATTTATCCAGAAGGAATTGATAGCCTTGCTGCCCAATATCTTTGGAATTTGGAATCGGTAGCTCAGCAAGAAAAAAGAACCGTAACCTATTTTCCAAAACACATACCCGTGGTTTTACATCCAAATACCATCATTTCGAATGGAGAGGTGGGTTGGGCTCCAAAACGCATGAATCTATATCTGGTGGCTCCTCAGGATAATTATTTCCAACCGTGGAATGAGCAGTTAAGTATTCATGAGTTCAGGCATACGGTACAATTGAGTAAGCTTAATCAAGGAGCTACACGTTTTTTGAATCTGTTAATGGGAGAACAAGCCACCGGTTTTATCCTTGGCTGGCATATTCCATTATGGTTTGTTGAAGGCGATGCAGTGTGCTTTGAGACAGGGTCGAGCCAAGCGGGTAGGGGAAGGGTCCCTGATTTTAATATGCGGTTGAAGGCTCAGGTGCTGGAAAAAGGAATTTACTCTTATCCTAAGGCAATATTTGGTTCATACAAAGATTTTGTGCCAAATCGTTACGAGTTAGGCTATTACCTGGTTGCGAATGGGCGCAATCAATTTAGCAATTCCTTATGGGATCAGGTTTTGGATAAAGTAGCCCGTTCACCTATACATCCTAACCCTTTTTCGGCTTCCATTAAAAAACAAACAGGCTTTTCCGAACGTAATTTTTACATGCAATCAATGCTAGGATTGCATGATAGTCCGATAGATCGTGTAAAGAATGAAAAGGCAGTAAAACAAGTTGTTAACAGCAATTCTAATGATTATGTGAATTATTACAATCCTACAAAAACAGATGATGGAATGGTGGCTTTTAAAACCAGTTATAGCAGCATTCCAGCTTTTGTGAGCATTGATGCAAATGGGAATGAAAAATTATTGCATCAGCCGGGGTATGTATTCGATAATACCTTTTCGGCAAATGATTCGTTACTGATTTGGAATGAATTTAAAAATACCCGTTGGGAAAATGAGAACTTTTCACGGATTGTGGTATATAATCTGAGAACTGATAAACTTGACTATCTAACCTCCAGTGGGCGAATCTTTTATTCCCGGTTATCACCCGGGGCCGATGCCCTTTTATCGGTGGAAGTGGATGAAAAAATAAACTGGACACTCACGCTGAGAGATTTTAAAACCGGGGAAGTATTCAAACAGTTTGCATTTGACACCATTCAACCCGTTCAACCCGACTGGGCTCCCGATGGAAAATCGGCGGTTTTTGTAGGGATATCCTTCAAAGGTAAATCCTTGGGCCTGGTTGACCTTGTTTCAGAAAACATCCGTTGGATATTAAAAGATGAATCCATGGAATTTTCGCAACCCAAATGGACGGGAAAGGGTATTGTTCTAAAGGGAGCTTATAAGAATACCTCTAACTTTTTTTTGTATGATTTGACCCAAAACACATGGAGTCTGTTGACAGACGAACCTTATGGTGTGAATGAGGGAAATATAACCGAGAACTCTTTTTTGTATTCAACCTATACATCTGATGGTTTTAAAATTGAATGTACCGATTCCGCATTTACAAAAGATCTAAGAGGGATTAAACCGTCAGCCTTTCAATTGAAACTGGCAGACAACCTTCAACAGGAAGAGACACAGGTGGTATTTAGCCTGCCGCATCAGAGCTATCCATCAAAGGAATATCATCGGTTTAGCCATTTGGTTAATATACATAGCTGGGCACCCTTAGCTATAAGGGTTGATAACCAAGAAGTAGGGTTGGGGTTGACCCTGCTTTCGCAGGATGTGCTGAGTACCTCATTTTTAAGTTTAGGTTACCAAAGACATGAGGCCGAAGCCTATGATGAATATTTTATTGATTACCAGTACAAAGGATTTTATCCTTTGTTAGATACCAAATACAGTTTAATCCCTTTTTCATCTTATCAACCTAGAGATTCCATTCCACGGCTGGTTGAAGGTGTCCAACATATTATTACGCAAACCTGGCAAGTGCCTTTTTATTTTAATCGTGGTAAATGGTACCGGTTGGTGCAGCCTGAACTGGGATACAATTTAGCACTGGTTGACTATAAACCTAATCTGTACTTTGAGGATCAAAACAAATACATACATCAGATAAATGCCGGGCTATATGCGTATAACCTTATGAAACAGAGTTACCGGGATTTATATCCAAAATGGGGGCAATCGGTGTATGTAACTGTCCGGAATGTCCCCATGGGAAGTTATGCAGGTTCGCAATTTGTGGCCTATACCCGCCTGTATTTTCCGGGACTGGCAGCAAACCATAGTTTTAGGGTTTATGCCGGATTTCAGAAACAGGATCAAACAGGTTGGCCATTTTATAACAAATTGGCAACCCCCCGGGGTTATTATACCCTGAGTAGTGCGCAAATGCTGTCAACACGTGCTGAATATGCTTTCCCACTGGTTTATCCTGATGTTAATTATTGTGAACTTCTTTATATAAAGAGAATCCGGACCAATCTGTTTTACGATGTTGCATCTTATGATAACAGGTATTGGCAACAAAGCGTTGGAATAGAGTTGGGTTATGACTTTCATGCATTACGGTTGATTACCCCATTCGAACTTAGCTTTAGGTATGCTTATCAACTTTCAGAGCAATCGCATTTTTTTGAGGTAAACTATGCCGTTAATTTTAATGCCTTGTACGGAAATTCTGAAAAGAACAGCATCCCTGATAAATAATTTTGATGAATCCGGGTTTGGCTTCAAGGTAAATTCAAAGGAAACTTAAAATCAGTGAGTTATCCGATGACTCTCGCAACTTATAAATATTGCTGCGGATTTATAAGAATTGTTTCCGTCAACTATTTTTAATGTTACTTTTGAAAAAAAGAAATTTATGACCCTTATTCAGTTAGAATATATCATTGCAGTGGATACCTACCGGCACTTTGTAAATGCCGCCGAACATTGCCATGTTACCCAACCTACATTAAGTATGCAAATTAAGAAGTTGGAAGAGGAGCTAAACATCATCATTTTTGATCGGAATAAACAACCCGTTGAGCCAACACCTATTGGTAAAAAAGTAATTGAACAGGCCCGGACAGTGATTAAAGGCCGCGATCGTATTGTTGATGTGATTGACACTACCCGTAACGAGATTTCGGGCGAACTGCGCCTGGGCATCATTCCAACCATTGCATCCTATTTGGTGCCATTGTTTATCCCTCAGTTGGCTGAAAAATACCCCAACTTAAAAATACATGTGGAGGAATTGATGACCCATGAAGTGGTGGAAAAACTTCATAGTGGTACCATTGATATGGGGGTTATTTCTACTCCACTGGATGAAGGTGGAATTGCCGAGTTTCCGGTTTTTTACGAACCGTTTCTATTGTATGTATCAGAAAACCATAAACTTTACGAGAAGGAAAAAATATCTTCATACGACCTTAATTTGGACGAGATGTGGTTGCTTTCGGACGGCCACTGTTTCAGAAACCATGTTATTAATATATGTGGTGACAGCACCTACTTTCCTAAAAAACTAAAATTCGGTTATAAAACCGGAAGCCTCGAAGTATTGATGAAATTTGTGGAACAGCATTACGGATATATGTTGCTTCCCTATTTGGCAAAAATGGGACTTACCCCAACCCAGATGAACCGGATAAGGGAATTTAAAGAGCCGACCCCAAAGCGCGAAATCAGTTTGATTGCCCCGGAAGGATATCTAAAAGACAAATTGGTAGAAGGTATCATTACCGAGATACAAACCAATATTCCTGCAGAACTCCGGTTCCTCGATCACGGGAAAGTGATTCATTGGCGGAAGTAATGAAATAATTAATATTTGTATTTAATAGCCTTGAAATAAGCATTATAAACCTTATTTGTAAGTATTTAAACCGCTAAAAGATTTCATAAACCCTTCTATAGCTATTTCATCCAATTCGTTAAACCACTTACTGTTCCTTTTAAAGGCAGAACCCACAATAAAACCATCGGCAAAAGGCGCAAATGTTGAAAGATTGTTTTTGGTAATTCCTGAACCGATAATAATGGGTAAGTTCACGCTTTCCTTTACAGCTTTAACTTCTTCCAGCAATGGTTCCATACCCGTTGATGTTCCGGTTACAATAATTCCATCAGAAAGGAAAAAAGCTGCCGCTTTGGCAGTTTCCACAATTGAAGTATCGGAGGTAATGCTGTGCGAACTGTGTTTCTTTTTAACATCCGTATAGATGGCCACCTTTTCAGCACCCATCTGCTTGCGGTAGCGTAAAAGCTTGCCGGCACAGCTATCCATATACCCTTCATCGGCCAAATGGCCAAACACGAACCCTTCGGCCCTGATAAAATCAAGGTCTGCTGAACAAGCTACAGCCAGGGCTTCTATATTGGCTCCCGCTAACAATTGAATACCCAGTGTAATGGGGAACCTACGTTTTAATTCATGGCCAATAATAGCCATTAACGCGATAACCTCGGGCGGAGCTTCACTCTTGAGATAAGGAACATCGTGCATGTTTTCAATCATTAAAGAGTGGATGCCATGCTTCTGATAAATCGCGGCTTCGTGTATAGCATGTTCGATAATCTGTGCCGGATTTAACTTATTTTTTGGAGTTCCGGGCATGGCTTGCAAATGAATCATTCCAATGAGGCCTATTGGAGAAGTGTTTTTTTCTATGTTTTTCATGTAAAAGTAATTTTCACGATTTCAAAACTCAAAAAACCGATGAAGTCTTATCTTTGATGTTGCTAATACAAATGCTGAAATAGTAAGTCATTCCAAAAATTTCAACTCCCTCCAAAATTATAAAGAAGATGGACATATCAGGCCAAACAAAAAGTTAATTATGTTTGTTTGCAAATAAAAAATCAGAAATGGAGACGCTGTTAAAAGAATCGGAAAAACTTTATAACGAATTTAAACTCGATGAGGCCAGGGAGTTGCTCGAGTTGGTACTCAAAGAGCAATCGGATCATAAAGAGGCGTTGCTTTTGTTAGGAAAATTACATTCGAAAACTCAGGATTACGGACAGGCAATGAATTGCTTCAATAAAGTGCTTTTGGCTGAACCGGGTAATAATGAGGCCACAACAGGATTACAGCTCATAAAAAACATCTTGCAGTTAACCAATAATTTTTATTTCGAAAATGCCTATACCGACGACGATTTATATGAATTTGAGAAGTGATTTTTCGGGCGAACACCAAGCCGCAAACGGCAAAAAACCAGAAATATTTGATAAACACCTTTTATTTCAATAATTAATCTATCTTTGCAAAAAATAATTCGATAATTTAATACCAAAGGCGTTTAGATTGTCTGTTAATTAAGGAAATATGAAGATTTTTATTGGCAATCTGGACGAAAAAATCCAATCCAACCACCTAAAAGAAGCTTTTCAAGATTTTGGCGAGGTCAGTTCTGCCAAAGTCGTCACCGACCGCAAATCGGGCAAATCCAAAGGCTTTGGTTTTATTGAGATGCCCAATGGCGACGAGGCCAAAAAGGTAATTGAGACCGTGAATGGGGGCACCTGGGAAGGTAAAGTAATTACAGTTAGAGAAGCTTATTAGTGTGAATAATTTTTAAACAATCAATATGAATATTTATGTAGGAAATCTGCATTATAATGTAGATGAAGAGGATTTGAAAGGAATCTTCGAAGAGTATGGTGAAGTAAAATCAGTGAAATTGATTACTGATAAATTTACCGGTAAAAGCAAAGGTTTTGCATTTGTTGAAATGGGTAACTCCGAATCAGGTCAGGCAGCTATTACAGCTTTGAACGAAGCTGAATTAGAAGGCCGTAACATGAAAGTGAACGAAGCCCGCGAACGTACAAACGACGACAGAAAGAAGTTTGGCGGTAGCAGCAACAGCAGCAGAAGGCCCCAATCCAATAATTTCAGAAGAAATGAAAGGTACAATTAAATGGTACAACGAAACCAAAGGTTTTGGTTTCATCAAACGTGATGGTGAAAAAGATATTTTCGTTCACCGTAGCGGAATCAAAGGCAATGCAGCTTCGTTAGACGAAGGTCAGGAAGTTGATTTTGAAATTCAGGAAAGCCAAAAAGGTCCTGTTGCAGTAAACGTAACTCTTATTGGATAATCCGATTAACACACATATAAAAAGCGCCCCCGTGGCGCTTTTTTGTTGTGTAACTGAAAAAAAGGAAAATTAACCCGGAAAAACCTGAGTAAATCTTAACAGGTATCAAAAAAATTAGATATAACAATATTACCGCCTAATTTACAGAAGTACAGTAATTTATAGTAATTTTTAAATTCCCAGGATATACCTTATTATGCTATTTTTATAAAAAATACCCTTGGGTATATACAACTTCCGATTCTTTTTTATATCATTGTGCAGTGAAAGTTTATTGTTAGCCATAAACCAACATTTTATTGACAAATGGTATCTTTTAACGTGTAACAATCTTATAACAACAATAGCTATGAAACACTTTTTATTATTCTCGTCAGTGCTTCTTTTAACTACTTCCCCAACATTTGTATGGTCCAGGGTTACGTTTTCTCACCACAAACTTGGGATTTTGGGATATTTGAATTGAGAATCATTTAATAAAATAATCTCCAATTTTTTAAACAAATTCTAGATGTATAAAGTATTTATATTGCTTTGCTTTTTTGTAATTTCGAATTTCATTGAAGCACAAAATTTGTATGATGGATGGAAGGATCCTATACCCTCTTCACCTAATGCCGAAAGTTTGGGTAAATATGGAGCGATTCCCGTTAATTACTTTACTGGAGCACCTAATATTTCTATCCCCATATATACACTTAAAACCGGAAGTTTTGACTTGCCAATTTCATTAAGTTATAATGCAGGTGGAATTAGAGTTGATGATATAGCAAGTTGGGTTGGCTTGGGTTGGAGTTTAAATGCGGGCGGGGTTATTTCTGTGAATATCAAGGGGAAAAGCGATATATGCCCTTATAACTTATTCAATTCAAATTTAATTGAAGATTGTTATGAAGTTGGAGCTGTTTTTACAAATGAACAATTAAAATCCAGAAATGGAACCTTACTTACCGAAGAGGAAACGCAAAAACTTGAATCTATTGGGGATGGTTCTCGCGATGGAGAACCTGATGTATTCAATTATAATTTTTTAGGTTATACCGGGCAATTTGTTTTAAATAATGGGGTTTGCACTTTTCTTAGCAACAATAATGGGCTAACACTTCTATTTAATGAAGCGAATACAGAATTTATTTTTACCGATATTCAAGGAAATAAATATTATTTTAATGCGCTGGAATCGACCACTCAAAAAATTAAAAGATATGCTATCGCTGGAAACGATTTTATTAGCCTTGCTGAAAAATTTAATACTAACATCCCACGTTCCATTACGGCTATTTATCTATCTAAAATTCAGATATCAAATAGTATAGATGAAATTAATTTTTCATATACAAATGATACCCTGAAAACCATATCCAGGAAAAATGGTTACATATCAACTGATGGCTATTTATATGATGACCCATGGGAATTAAATTCAGGAGATACGGAAAACAATTATGAGTTAGCAGCCAGTAGAGTTACTGAAACACATAACACAATATACTCTTTAAAGTTGGATGAAATTAGTAACAATCGTGGTGCCACCATTAAGTTTAATGAAGGTACAATTACTAAACGTCAAGATTTGAACAGTAATACCTACCCATTATACAATATGAACCTTTACAACAATGGTAATTATATCAACAATTGGCTTTTCTCATACAACTATTTTCAATCAAAAATATCCAATATGGATTCATATGGTAATTGTCTTGATAAGAGATTAGCATTAAAAAGTGTATCAAAGGAAGATTTATCAGGAGATATTATCCAACTTGCATCATTTGATTATTATGGGGAATCAGAGACCGATTTAAAGCTACCCTACCGAAATTGTTTTATGGGGGTAGATTATTGGGGTTACTGCAATGCAGATATAAACTCAACACATACCAGCCGGTTGAACGATATGCATACTTTGTTTCCTTTAGTTGAAACAAAAATGGCTATTAATTTAAAAACCATTGGCGAAAGTCTCTATTATGATAGAGGAAGTTGTTCAAACAATACCTTATATAATCAGGCTCCAACTTTTCCTTTGGGGAGTAGCAAAGAGGCAAATGGGTATTATACCAAATCATTTTCATTAAAAAAGATTAACTATCCTACTGGTGGTTATACCATTTTTGATTATGAGGGACATCAATATAGCAAGCTTTTAAACAATTATCGTTCCGGCACATACGGAGGCCAAAGGTTAAAAAGCATGACAGATCACTCAGATGAGGGATCAGACATAATAAAGACCTTTACTTATGGTACAGGTGTTGTTATTAACCAACCAAAAAATATTTTTAATGCAAAATTACAATTATGTTATAATGGTGTCTATTATTATCTAGTATTAAACGTCCATCTTCAAAGCAATTGTTTAAATGATTTTTATTTACTCGATGGCTCTGGTATTGGTTATGATTATGTGATTGAACGAAGTGCATTGGGTACAATAAATTATAACTTTTTAACCATGGCTGATTTATTGGATATGCCTGAATATAAATCCCAGGAAGAAGATTATAAAACGATTTTAGCCTATATACATGCGGTGGATCCTACAATCTTTGATTTTAGGCTTAAAATTGATGGTTTTTGCGAATCCACAAATTACAGAGAAGCAATGCATCCATTTCAAGAATCAACCATTGTTAAGTGTATTGGTAATGGATCTCTACAGACTAAAACATTTATAAACACTTCCGGGCAAATTGTTAAAAAAGAGTGGTACAATTACACGATATTTCCCAATGCTACCAAAGTTTATGGAAATAAAGTACAAAAAGTTTTAGGATTTGGAAGATTTCTGAGCCTTGATGGGGAATTCAGTTATACATTACAATTATTTATTGATTCCTATTATCTGGTTGGGGGGAAATCATTTTTAACCAGCAAAATTGACTCAAATTATTTTTATGATGTAAACAATATTCAAACAGCATTGAGTTCAACTGAAACATATTTATATAACGAGGAACAGGAACAAATAAAAGAAAAAAATATTACTAATAGTCAGGGTGTTTCAGTTATAACAAAATATACTTACCCTAACGATTATAGCAACCAAAGCAATGGAAGCTCTGAAGTAGTTGCATTATGGGCTCTGGATATGAAAAACAATATTAATGCACCGGTTGAGACTATTGATTATAAAGACGGTAAAGTGACAGGTGGACAGTTAACCACTTACAAAAACAATGGCAGTGGGATACCAATGCCCTACCAGCAATACAGCATAAAAACAACACTCCCGCTTAGCCCAAAGACAATTGGTTCGACAGATAATACAAATGTGTTTATTCCTAGTAGTTTAGCTGGATCATATTATTTTCTAAAAGATGACAATTATACATTAGACCTGACCTACGATAATTTTGATTTGTATGGCAACCCGCTCCAATATAGCAAACCAAACGATATAAAAACCAGTTATATATGGGGTTACAATTATACTTATCCTATAGCGGAAGTTGAAAATGCTGAATACAATGAAGTTGCCTTTACCAGTTTTGAAGATGTATTATTAACTTCAGGCGATGAAGCTTCGGATAGCTGGTGGGTGAAGATGGGTTCATTAAATGAGGGCTCTACCGGGAAAATGGGTTATGAGGGCTCTGAAATATCAACACTTAACGTGGTACCAGCCGGATCTTACATGTTATCAATGAAAGCGAAAAACCCTGTGGGTCAAACAGGTGGTGCTATTACTGTTAATTTACAGGGTATTCAACCATTTTGGCCTGGTACTAATTGGAATTATAACGAAAGAATCATTACTTTATCTTCACCCCAAAAAATTATACTTACTATAAATCGTGCTGTTATTGATGATGTTCGATTGTACCCCTCCGATGCCCAGATGACCACCTACACCTACGACCCACTGGTAGGGATGACCAGCGAGACGGCACCCAACGGGGTAACCACCTATTACGAATACGACGGATTTGGCCGCCTGTACCGGGTAAAAGACCAGGACGGGAATATTATAAAACAGTACGAATACCATTATGCCAACCAGTAAAAAAGTAAAAAGATGAAAAAATCAATAAAAATACTGATGACCGCCACATTTGGTTTCCTCCTATTTACCGCCGGGGCACAGGACACGCCCATTGACTCAACCTGGATAGTGCGGACGGACTACATTACCCCGGCAGGGCTTCCTGACAGTGCCTGGGTTAAAGAGATCCGTGTTGTCATAAACCTTCCCATGGTCCCCGACCTTGGTTCGGCACAAGTTAGTTTCGGAACCTCAGAAGGCGACAGCGACCTTTACTTTTCGGAGGTCAACCTTACAGACGGACAGTCGTCAACCCAAACGGCAATTAGCCCTGAAGGGTGGCTGGTAATACCTGCCGGCCAATTTGAGGTTGACCCCGAGCATTTTTATGTGGCAACCAAATTATTTGACAGCAACCAACAACTATTGAACCCATGAGAAAGATTATAACTGCAATCCTGTCCATTATTTCCATGCTCCCGGGAGCAGTTAACGCTGCAACTGTTGATATATCCATTACAACAGATACCTATGTTTCGGCCTCGGCAACCAGTTCCAATTATGGGACAGGGTGGTACCTGTATGCACAAAATAGCCCTTCGTTATTAACACTGGTGAAAGTTGACCTCACCTCTATCCCGGCTAATGCCACCATCCTAAAAGCGGAACTGTATTTATATACCTCCGCGGTGACAAGCTCTTCAAGCGTGTTTTACTTCGATAAGGTGACCCAGAGCTGGGGGGAAACCACAGCCACTTATGCCAACAAACCAACCACTACCACTACGGGCAGGATTACTAAATCCGGGTTGCCATCGACACCGACTATAGATATTACCACCTGGGCCCAAGGCTGGTACACAACACCGACAACGAATTACGGGTTCCAGATAAGCGCGGCGGCGAGCGGGAACAGCGCCACCTTTTATTCCGCGGAATTTGGGGGCACGGTTTCCCTGAGGCCTTATGTAAGGGTCACCTATATTGCGCCGACGAATTCAATAGCCTGGACCAATAAAACCGGGGGCTTTTATGGCAGCGGTACCAGTTTCGGTACAATGTACTCAACGGGTACGGGCAATTCATACAATACGTTGCCTGCCAATACCGACGGGGTGTTCAGTTTTACCATCAGCACCATCAACTCCGGAAGTATTACCCTGGGTTTGACCGACCCCGATAACCTCTCTACCATCAGGTATGGCTTTTCAATCACCTATAATTCGAGTACCAGTACTTCAACCGTGATTGCCACGGCCAATGGTTCTCCCGTGGGTTATTATTATAATATTGCCGCAGGGACCGCTTGTTCTATCAAACGAATTGGCAATAACATGATATTCAGTGTTGGAGCATCTACTGTTACTTATACCGGGACATCCACAGATGCCTCCAGGCGTTTGGTTGCAGTAGCCAATATTTTATCTACCGGGGCTACCTTCATTTCTTCGGGGGTCTCCTTTGGTTCCTATTACAGCACACCTGCTACAATAGCTAGCTATGCACCTTCACGAACCACCTCGGCCAACTACATCGCTACCATCTCACCCCGGATAGCAGTATCTAGTATACCTACCTCCAGTCGTGCCCCGGCATCGTATCCCGAAGACATCCGGTATTTCGACGGGCTGGGAAGGCCGGTATTAACTGTTTCGGTCTGCGCGAGCCCAACCGGGAAAGATATCGTCACAGAAGTCGGCTACGACAACGTGGGGCGGCAGGTGTACGATTACCTCCCCTTTACCAAAGCCTCAAACAACGGGGCGTTTATCGCTGCCAGCACCTGTGCCACAAACCGTACCTCATTCTATGCCACAGGGAACAGCAACGGGGTGGTAGTAGAAACCAATACCGGGGCCCTGTTATCGGAAAAGGTGTTTGAAAGCT
>Ga0209319_1000108_pt1 | contig 143807 bp, 138 predicted proteins | sample RifGroE2_FD_184000 | JGI IMG/M metagenome (GOLD analysis project Ga0209319, IMG submission 184000) | Groundwater microbial communities from Rifle, Colorado - Groundwater E2 (SPAdes) (version 2) | ecosystem: Environmental > Aquatic > Deep subsurface > Groundwater | place: Rifle, Colorado... | reverse complement strand
TTTTCACAAAAAGTGAAAACTGTCCCTCCGAAGTCCCGCCAACGGCGGGACGAAGGGGGACTCTGTCTTCTGAACCTCCTTTATCCGCTACTCTCCACGAAGCCGTCATGGATTCTGTTTCAAGTGTCCGTGATTCTTTGCCCGAACAATATCGCGCGCATTTTGAAACTCTGCGACAAGAGATCATTGATTTTACAAAAGCTCATGAGATTTCCAGAGAATCTCTTGGCAAGCCCGACCTCCTGCGTGAGGCGACCTGTAAACTCTCCATCCCAGATCTTGAACGACTCGCTCTCCTTCTCGAACGCTTTGAATATCTACTTAAGAATGGGGAACCAAAAGAAGAAAAACTCCCCGAATATTTTCAAGAAGCTGAACGTCTTTACAATCTTCGTGAGCAATACACTTCTCAAGTCTCCCTTCTTGAACAAGTAGGCATCCTCAAAGAAGGAGTTATCTTGGGCATAGATGGAAAGATTTATCCCATCCCCACCTTGGAACAAATCGCCATGCGTCTGTTTGAACGTCGTGAGACTCTCGAGACTAAACACGACCAAGGCTTTACCAAACTTCTTCTTGTTCCCTTTGGCATGAGCCTTGATAGCCTCCGAGAAACATTCAAACAGTTTCTTATCGATTATAAGAAGAATAATCCTTCCTTTTATCTTTATACGCACGAACCTCTTTGGGTATGGTCAGGATATCAAGGAGCAGATGTGGGGGATTCTCCAAATCTTGTCTATTATCCACAGTCTTTTACAACAAAAGGTCATGGGGGGAAGACAAAGGCACAGATACTCAAAGAACAAGAAGACAATCAAGATTCTTTTCCTGGTTGGACTGTTCATCTTCTCCAACCTTCAAACCCAGATGAACAAAACATAGAAACTCCCAAAGGCTTTGCTTCCATTCCCAGAGAAGGCCGAGGAATACCCCAAGGAGACCTCGTCCCTCGACCTTCTCTTGAAGCAGGTCAATCTCCCATTGAGTATCTTTCTTTCCTTCAATCTTCCAAAAAAGATGAAAACTCCCCCTATCATGGTGAAACAGGGCTTACTCCTGAAGATTGGATCATAGCCTTTATGATTCATCTTATAGAAACAGGAAAACCACTGGATAACGTTGCAAATGGCATGGAGAGCATCTCTTACCTCATAGGAGCTTTTTTTCTTTCTCCCATTCATGTGCCAAGAGCGTATTGGTTCCATAACGATCATCAGACTCTCCTCGGCGGGAACGATCCTCGTAGTCAGGATGGGAACAATGGCATGCGCTCGTCGGTGATGATTTAACCTTTGATATTATGACTCCTGACATCATTGATAAATTTTCCACACATCTTAAAAACGCCCTCTCCGACGTTTTGCAGTTTGTGATCGAAACGCAACAGAGAAAAATTGAAGCACGACACCTCCTGTGGGCTTTGAGTGCGCAAAAAGGTTCTTTGGCTTCGGACATGCTCCAAAAAGCCAACCTTCCTTCTGATCGTCTCAAAACATGGATCGCTTCACCTCTTGCACGCCGCGCTTCTTCCGCACACAAAGAAAATCATTTGCTCGAACTTTCCGACGATTCTAAACGTGCCATGGAAAAAGCCATTCTCCTTGCCCATACCTTTGGTCACTCGTATATAGGAACCGAGCATTTGCTCTCCGGTCTCCTTCAAACCGAACCAAAAGACGTCCTCACTTTTTTTGAAAAAGAACAAGTAAACCTCACCCGTCTGCGCCGCCAATTATCCATGATGATGAAAAGCACTTCTCGCTTTTCCAAACTCGCTCGTGAAATTCCCCAAGAAATTGTGGAAGGAGAAACCTTGTTGGAAGAAGATTCTTTTGACCGGGACGAAAGTCAAACTCCGGCTCTGGATTATTTTGGACGTGATCTGACGGAGAAAGCAAAACAACATCAACTCGATCCGGTCATCGGACGTGGAGAAGAAATCGAACGCGTCATGGAAATTCTCTGTCGCCGCACCAAAAACAATCCTCTCCTCCTTGGAGAGGCCGGGGTGGGAAAAACCGCGATCGTGGAAGGACTTGCCAATCATATTGTGCAAGCAAAAGCTCCGGACACTCTTTTGGGAAAACGGGTCGTTACCCTTGATCTTGCCCATGTGGTTGCCGGCACTATGTATCGGGGAGAGTTTGAATCAAGACTCAAGCAAATCATTGAAGAAGCCAAAGTGCATCCCGAGGTTATCGTCTTTATTGATGAAATTCATAATCTTGTGGGTGCCGGGTCGGCGAGTGGATCTATGGACGCGGCAAGTATTTTGAAACCTGCGCTGGCTCGCGGGGAATTGCGCTGCATTGGCGCCACCACACCTGCGGAATACAAAAAAAGTTTTGAAAGCGATCATGCGCTTGAGCGCCGATTTCAAATCGTTCGCGTGGAAGAACCTGATCTTGCGCGCACGAAAGCAATCCTCAAAGGCATTGCGCCGTCTTATGAGGAATTTCATCGCATTACCATTACACAAGAGGCGATCGAAACAGCTGCCACACTTTCCGATCGTTACTTCCCTCACAAACATCAGCCCGACAAGGCGATTGATCTTGTGGACGAGGCGTCCGCACGCGCACATTTGCAAACTCCTTCTTCTCCCGCCCTGCGACAACGCCGACAATTGGAACAAAAATGGCAGGAAGCAAAAAAAGCAAAAAAACAAGCCGTGCTTGAAGAACGCTATGAAGATGCCACCATGCTCAAAGAAGAAGAAGACCACTTGGCCGATCTTGTTTCCAAATTACCCTTGCTCTCAAAAGAACGACTGGGAACAATCTCAAAAGAAGATATTTTCCGTGTGGTCTCGCGCATGACACGTATTCCTCTTGATGATCTTTTGGGTTCTGATACGAATGCGCGCACACTTTCTGCACGACTTGGTGAAATCATTTTGGGACAATCCGAGGCAATCACCACCATCTCCGGCGCACTTCAACACGCCAAAATGGGATTGCAAGATCCTCGTCGCCCTTTGGCATCCTTTCTTTTTTTAGGCCCTTCGGGGGTGGGAAAAACGGAAATGGCCAAAGCGATCGCGCACCAGTATTTTCAAGACCCCAAAGCCATCGTGCGTTTTGACATGTCCGAGTACGCCGAAGGCTTTACGGTTTCCAAACTCATGGGATCTCCCGCCGGTTATGTGGGGTATCGTGAGTCTGCCGCACTTACGGATCGCATCAAACAACGCCCACATACGGTTTTGCTTTTTGATGAGATTGAGAAAGCGCATCGTGATGTGCAAAATATTCTTTTACAAATTTTGGAAGAAGGAGAGCTTATGGATGCCACCGGACGCAGTGTCAGTTTTCGCCATGCCTTGGTGATTCTCACCTCAAACATCGGGCTTGAACGATTCGAACAAGGATCCATGGGGTTTCAATCCGATGCGCGCGGTGCGGAAACAAAGCTGGCCGAGGATCTGCAGCAAGAACTCAAAGATCGCCTGCGACCCGAACTGTTAAATCGTCTTGATCATGTCTGTATTTTCCGTCCCCTGACTCCGGACACCCTCAAACACATTACAAATCAGCAACTCAACGCACTGACAAAACGTTTGGCCGATCAAAATATTGTCTTCACGTGGGACAAAGGGATTGTGGACATCGTCATCAAAACCTGTGATCCTGGAAGTGGTGCACGTGCCATTCGACAAGCCATACAGACCAAGGTGGAATATCCGATCGCAGAAATGGCTTTGCAATCTCCCCGTCCGCTTTATCTCAAAGCAAAAGTTGCACGCGGATCCATTGTTCTGACAAAATCATCTTAATCATTTTCTATGGCTGTAGGAGGAGCCTCCCCCACGGAACAAAATCGTCGCTCGCAATATCTGCGTGATCGACAAAAAAAACACGCCGAACTTCTCGCTGCGGCGCAGTTGCGTTTTGCAAAACCAAAAATGGAAGCCTTGCCGACTGTTCCGTCATCCGCCCCCTACATCATAGAGAATAAACCGACAACCATTCCCTACGAACCTTCCGAGCATTCTCCCATTCCCTTGTATCCTGACGGACTTCCCGAAGAAACGGAAGAAGAAACGTCAAACGAGGAAGGACGTCGTATGCAATTTGCTTCAACGATCGCCAAAACCTTGCTTACCGATGATAAGGAAGAAAAGCAAAACGAAGAAAAACGCAAACAAACCAAGCTGCAAAAAGAGATAAAGAAAAAAGCTGAAACCGGCGCGCGGCGAGGAGCAATTTATCTTGTGGACTTTATTTCGAGTGCGCTGAACATCGGATCGTCCGGAGTGGCTTTTTTGATCGACTGGATATTTTTTGCCTTTAGCTTTGCTTATCTCAACTTGGAACTCTTCTACGGCAAATACATCATGAAAGGAAAAGACCCGTTTATTTCCGAGCCCAGTTGGGATCCTTTACCGCTTCCGCTTCCAAACGAATATGTGGATATGGGCATTATTGCCGCAGATATCATCCTTGTTATCCTTGTGCTTACGGCTGCGGCCGCTCTTATCATTATCGTCGCGGGAGCTATGGCTCTTACGGATCATCCTCTTGCAGCCTTCGTCGACTTCCTCGGTATGGGAATCAGTGTCTTTCAATGATGAAAAAATTTCTCATGTTCACCATTTCATTTTGAATGGAAGAATCTCTCGGCAATATCCAAAATAAATATTTCCTTTCTTTCATCAAAAATTGAAAATTTTCTTTCCTCTCTCCTGGCTTTCTTCTCTTGCTCTCGCTACAATAACCTTATCTATGCTTACTCTTCGCACAAAACGTGTGGCTTTGATCGCGCTCTTTGTCGCTTCGGTGATCGCGATTGCAGCTGCCATTTATTTTTTATTCTTCAAACCGTTCTTTGGAGACGAAACAACCGCAGATGAAGAAGAAGTGACAACGCTGGGCGGTAATCTTCCCTCTGCGCAAACGGGCGCTCCTTCTGTCTTTGTTCCTCCCACAGAAGGAAAATTGGAACAAGCCGATGAGGTCGCGAGCGGAGGAGTGACCCAAGTCACCGAACTCACGTCCGGTTCCATTCTCTCCCCCACTTCTTGCGGAGCAGAAGCTTGTTTCTATAATCCTCAAGATGATCGTTTTTATACAATCGGTGCAAACGGAAATGTGGTCGCTCTTTCTTCCAAAACTTTTCCAGAGGCTTCCTCGGTCGTTTGGAATGATACGGCCGACAAAGTCGTTATTGAATTTCCAGATGATTCCAATGTGATCTACGACTTTGTCTCACAAACTCAAGTCACTCTTCCTTCGCACTGGGAAGACTTTGATTTTTCTCCCACAACCGATGAAATCGCGGCAAAAAGCATTGCACTTGATCCTGATAATCGTTGGATTGTCATCAGTAAAACAGATGGCACACAAATGGAAACCGTCCGTGCTTTGGGAGACAACGAGAACCGTGTGGATCTTAATATCTCTCCCAATGCCCAGATCATCGGCTTTGCGGATGCAGACACTACACTCACAACCGGCCTTGATCGCCAAACCATCATCCCTCTTGGACGCAACAGCGAAAACTTTGAAGGTCTCACTGTGGAGGGAATGAATTTTGATTCTCTTTGGTCACCTTCGGGAAGACAACTGCTCTACTCGGTCTCCGGATCTTACAGTGATTATCGTCCGCTCCTTTGGTCTGTGAGCGCCACTTCGTCGAGTATGGGTGAGGATCGTCAAAGTTTAGGGATCAATACCTGGGTGGAAAAATGTGTCTTTGCTTCCGAGGATATTGTGTATTGCGGCGTACCCACTTCCCTTCCTCCCAATGCGGGTTTACAACCCGGTCTCTACGACGATGAGCCTGATAATTTATATCGCTTAAATCTTTCCTCCGGGCAATCTTCTCTTGTGGCCATTCCAAACGAGGAGGTGACGATGGAACATCTTTCTTTAAGCAGCGACGGTTCTCTTCTCTATTTTACCGATGCGCAATCCGGACGTTTACAAATGATTCGTCTGCAATAATATGCCCCATACATGGCTTGCGTTTTCCACCTTTGGTTTGCTCACGATAATCGTGCTCTCGATTTTGTACGTGCAATCTCGCCCGCTTGATTTGGATGCCTATTTGCAAGAGCAGGAGGAGCATGGCAATACTCTCACAAAACCGACAGTGACGATTATCAACCCTTCTTTGGGATCGGTAGAAGCAACGGTCACTCTTATCATGTTTGCGGATTTTACCTGTTATCCGTGTAAACAACTCGCCGAGTCTGTTTTAGCGGTCATGAAAACCTATCCGCAAGATATCCGGTTTGTATGGAAAGATATGCCGCAATACGAGGCTTCCTCTGTGGCGACTCAAGCGGCTGTGGCTGCACATTGTGCGGATCGTCAAGGAAAGTTTTGGGAATATGCTGATGCACTTTTCGCGCAACAAACAACCCTGGATAGTGCTGATGATCTTTTGACCGTGGCACATACGGTTTCATTGGACGTGGATCGTTTTACCTCTTGTATGGAAACCCAAGACACGTTCCCGATTGTGGAGCGTGACTACGAGGAAGGCCAGGCATTGAATCTCCTTGCCTCGCCGACCTTATTTATCAACAACACTTCTTACACCGGTGCGCTTTCGACCGATCAACTTTTATCGTATGTGGAGGAAATTTTGGCAATCAATCCATAAACTGATTCTCCCTTGTTTGTTTGCGGTTTGTTTTTCTCTCTGGGCTCCTCCTGCTTTTGCAGATACGTATAATTGTTTTTGTTGGTATTGGACGGATATTGGGACAGATACTGAAAGTCAATATTGCTGGCCAACGAATTTAGCCTCTATTGTTTACTGCGAAGACTCTTGTTCGAATCCTCATACCATTGGAGACCAAATATTCAAATCCTGTATATACACCGATACGCTAGGGTCTTCCAATCCAACCAGATGCTCTCATGCGGAGGGTGGGGCGAGTTATGCTGAAACCATCTGTGATCGTTATCCAAGACCGGATGATTCACCGGAAGCGGCAGCGACAACCACCACGACGACCACCACTTATGAATTTGTAGCGCCGGAGCTGGTGGTTCAACTTGATCCGGACTTTGAGTTCTCTCCCATTCTTTCGGAAAATGGTGTGCTTAAAATCACTTACTTGGGTGACTATCTCCAAATGCTCTATAACTATTTTCTGGGAACCATGACCGTGGTGGCGATTATCGTCGTTATGTATCACGGAGTGATGTATCTTTTGGCAGGATCAAGTGGCCGCACAAAAAATGCGACCAGTGGAATCCGCAAAGTCGTCTGGGGCCTTGCCCTTCTCTTTGGAGCCGTGTCTCTTCTCAAACTGGTGAATCCCGAACTGACCCTCTTTCGCGCCTTAGAATTAGAAGAAGTTACGGCCGATGCTCTTATGCCTTATGGAGAAAGCGAGGAAAGCGTTTCAGGAACAACTTGTACCTCATTTGGTATACCTTCCGGATCCAATATAAATGGAAATAACGTACAGGTTTGCGATCCTATGGTAAAAAATATCGAGGAGGCGGCAAAAGATTTGCAATCGCAAGGGTATGGCATGATTCTTACTTCAGGATACCGATCTGTGGAAAAACAAATAGAACTCATTAAAAAATATTGTATCAATCCTCCCGGGTCTACGACTTGCAATGCTAAAGAAGGTTCGCCGAGCGCTTGCCCTCTCAAAGATATGGATCCTAAAAATTGTCCGCATACAACCGGTAGTGCTGTGGATATGTGGGGTGCGGAAATTAATAACGGTGTTGTCACCCAATGTATTATTCAAAAAGAATGTTTGAAAGATTTGGAAGATTGTTTTGAAAATCCTTGTCAAAAAGCGCTCATTGATGCTATGAAAGCGGAAGGATTCTGTGTCCTTGCAAGCGAACCCTGGCATTTTGAACAACCCTCTATGTCTTCCTCCTGTCACTAAATTATGTTCCACTGCACACATTGTGATGCACAATCTCCCAAATGGGCCGGACGATGCGGAACGTGCGGGTCTTGGGGAACGGTGATTGAGGAAGATGCATCCCCTTCCCTTCCAAAGCGATCTGCCTCCAAAGCCCAAGCGCACGCCAGCACGCGCTTGTTTGATATTGCCTCGCAAAATGAACATGAACGCATTGGTACGGATATACAAGAATTAGATCGTGTGTTTGGTGGAGGAATCGTGAAAGGAAGTCTGACACTTATCTCGGGCGAACCGGGAATCGGCAAATCCACTCTTGTCGCTATGATTGCGGGAATCATTGCACATCAAAAATCCACCGTGCTCTATATCTCGGGCGAGGAATCGGCCTCACAGCTTGCGGCAAGATTTACGCGAATCAGTAAATCACTTGAGCACATACAGTTTCTTGAAAACTTTCCCGTAGAAACTTTAGTCGCCACGATTGAAAAAGAACATCCTGCTTTGGTTATTGTCGATTCGGTACAAACTCTTGATTCTCAAGATCTCGAGGGACAAGCCGGATCACCTACGTTGGTGCGTTATGCCACATCGCTCTTGTTAGCAACATCAAAACGATCCAATATCCCTATCTTGTTGGTCGGACAAGTGACCAAAGACGGATCGGTTGCAGGACCAAAAACGCTCGAGCATATTGTAGATACGGTTTTGTATCTCGAGGGCGATCCGGTTCATGCGTATCGTATTTTGCGTGCACGAAAAAATCGCTTTGGCAGCACGGATGAGGTCGGTATTTTTGAGATGACACAGACAGGATTGATTGTTGTTGAAAATCCTTCCGCACGATTCTTGGAAGAGCGTCGTGCGATTCCAGGATCAGTCATTACGGCTACAGTCGAAGGGTCGAGAATTTTTTTGGTCGAAGTACAAGCGCTTGTGTCTCCTTGTGCGTATGGAAACCCCACGCGACGCGCATCGGGTTTTGATCTCAATCGCCTGCAAATGCTTTGCGCCATTTTGGCAAAACGCACCGGACTCAAACTTGGGGAACAAGATGTGTTTGTGAATGTAATCGGCGGATTGATGTTGGAAGAACCGGCCGTAGATCTTGCCATATGTACCGCAATCTTACAGGCAGCGACCAATCAAACAGATGCATACCCAACGGTTTATTTGGGAGAAGTGGGGCTCGGAGGAGAAGTTCGCTCTATTCCTCTTTTGGATCGCCGCCTGGAGGAGGCGCGACGTCTTGGAATAACTCATGCCGTTATTCCTGATAAAAAACAACCGGCTGCAACCGGTTTAGAAATACGAGCTGTGGGTCATGTGGGACTTATTCCAAATGGACGATCTCAAACGCATCCTTCATCTTCTGGCGCATCAAAGGATATGTAGAAAGAGTGGGATCTTCTTCCATCAAACGCTCGGCCCAGTGCCGAGCTTTTTGCATCAAATCTTCGTCGGCCGAAGTTGCAAATTGATAATCGGGAAATCCTGATTGTTGACTTCCAAACAAATCCCCCGGGCCGCGCAGTTCCAAATCTTTTTGTGCAAGTTCAAACCCATTATTCGTTTTGACCATGGCCTCCAGCCGCGCACGACTGCGGTCGGATAGCGTGTCGGGGAGCAGATAACAATACGATTGTTTTTCTCCGCGCCCCACGCGCCCGCGCAACTGATGAAGTTGGGCGAGTCCGAATCGCTCAGCTCCAAGAACTACCATGACTGTGGCTTCAGGAATATCCACACCAACCTCCACCACCGTTGTCGCAATCAACACTTGAACTTTCCCTTGACGAAACGCTTCCATAACCTTTTCTTTTTCATCGAATTTCATTTTGCCGTGAAGCACATCTATGGGGAGCCCCTTAAACACTTCGGCTTTAAGACGCACCGATGTTTCTTCTACCGATTGAACGCCAAGGCGATCGGAGGGATCTATGAGGGGACACACAATAAATATCCTCTCCCCATTCTCGATTTGTCCGCGAAGATGTTTCCACATGCCTTCTTGTTGATCTTGCAAAACAATCGCTGTGGCAATAGGCTTGCGACCTTTGGGCATCTCCGTAAGACAAGAGACATCGAGATCACCGTAAATCGTGAGAGCAAGAGAACGAGGAATCGGTGTTGCTGTCATGGAAAGAAGATGGGGGGCATGATCTTTTTGACGCTCCAAAAGTGCGTGGCGTTGTGCCACACCAAAGCGATGTTGTTCATCAATCACAATCAAATCAAAAAACGGAAGAGGAAGACGATCTCCCAAAAGCGCATGAGTCCCGACCACACAACACCCTTTTTGTTTTTTTATTTGCTTTTCAAAATCATCTCTTTTAAAATCGACGGTCCCCAATCGGCAATAGGCGTGGGTGAGAAGCCCCACGTGATCTTCGCCCAAAAGTCGACAAAGCGTTGTATGTTGCTGCAAAGCCAAAATTTCCGTAGGTGCTAAATAGGCGACCTTTCCTCTTTTTTCCAAAATCTGCGCAATCGCCATGGCAGCCACCACGGTTTTTCCTGACCCCACATCTCCTTCGAGCAAACGATTCATGGGATGTATTTGAGAAAGATCCCGCAAAATATCCCAGGCTGCTTTCTTCTGACCGAGTGTAAGCGTAAACGGTAAACGCGTGAGAAAATCTTTGGCCTTTACTTGGTCAAAAGAAAAAACTTTTGCTTTAAGGCGCCGACGTTCTCTCCTCACATCAGCAAATAAAAGTTGATGAAGAAAAACTTCGTCAAATTTGAGCCGCGCGACCGCCGCATCCAAAGTATCTCGCGTATCTGGAAAATGAATCGCTTTCATGGCTTCGGATAACCCCGGAAGAGATTCCGATGTCTGTACATCGCGCGGCAACCATTCAACAAACTCTCGCGCAGCTGGCAAAGCTTTTTCCATGGCCGAGCGCAAACGCCGCATAGCTAAACCTTTGGTGAGTCCGTAGATGGGAACAATACGTCCCGTATGAATATGCTGACCCGCGGGTTCGTGAAGAGGGTTCACAAGGATAAGTCCTTGTCGATATTCAACCGTTCCTGCAAGCGCCACCTTTGTTTTAGGCTTCAACGTTTCCTCCAAATACGGTTGATTAAACCAGAGAACGGAAAGGGTGCCTGTGGCGTCTTCGATCGTAGCCTCGGTCAAGGAAAGTTTTTTCCGTTTCCACGAACGTCGAGAATTGATGGTTTTGATCGTCCCCTCTACGGTTACTGTGTCCCCTACTCGAAGAGAAGCAATGGATTTGATCGTGGAAAAATCATCATAGCGAAACGGCACGTAATACAATAAATCTCGCAGGCTCACGACCCCTAGTGTTTTAAGAATACGAACTCCTTGGGTTCCGATCCCCGGCAAAGAAGCGATCGAATCTGAAAGATGTGCGGCCATAGTATGACGCTATGATACCGCGGTTTTGAATCGGGGTCAGGTCTTGAATCTTGAATGGTGAGATAGCGGGTAAAAAGTAAAGACCTGACCCCTTGCATCTAAAAACAAAAATCTCCGCTTGGGGCAGAGATGTGGGGGTGGAACTCTCAAACTTCGTACAGCCATCAATGGGATATTGAAGAATGGTGCGCTCGGTAGGACTTGAACCTACGACCCTCAGCTCCGCAAGCTGATGCTCTATCCAACTGAGCTACGAGCGCAAGACTTACAGTTTATACATCCGACGCAGCACGTCTGTCAATCCTTCTTCCATACGTTCCAAATTCTCGGCACAGTACGGAAGCAAATGTGCGCGGACTTGATTGGGATCAACATCCTCCAAAGGAATGGAGACAAGCGGTTGCCAGGTCGAACGAAAATCCACATACAAATACTTCACATCAGGCGGATCATACACCACGGAAAAATCTTTAATGGCAGGATAATCATAATAGGTGTCCCCGACAATCAATCCAGTATTAGTAATGATGATATCCAAACGGCTTGGTTCCTTTACGACGGAAATCAACATAATGATTCCAATCATAAGAAGCACCACAGCAAACGTCAGATTCGCTGTCAAAAATGCATACAACAACAAAGCCGTTCCGACCCCAATCACCAAAATAAACCACAACCGAGAACGTGTGTGTCGAGGATATTCATCAATCTCCCAATGAAGAAGCGTGTCTCCGTAGGAATGGGCGCGAAAAGTGGTTGTTGGTTCCATAAAAAAATTTGCTGCTTCTAGTTTATCAAAATCAACGCTAAGGTGCCAGATTACAAAAAGAAAAACAGCCGTGCGTGCGGCTGCTTCGTTGTCTCTCTTATCCTTCGGCGAGTCCGCCGTTTATCACTCCTCCGTTGCGCGGTGCCAGACGTTCACGACTCGTGATCTTGAGGGAATGCCCCACTTGCGCGGCAGCGATCTGAAGAATGCAAACAGCATCGTACATATGCAACTTGTTGTCGTGAACCAATCGACAGATCGCTTCAAAACATTCTTCAAATGTGTGAATCTCCGGTGAACATTGATCTCCCTCATCATCCACAAGATGCATATGCTTCACCGAAGAACAGTCGGCACAGGGTTTGAGGGAAAAATCAGAAGGGATATCTCTTTGCGCGGGGAATCGCTTCACCTGTTCAAGGACGTCTTCCACGCGATCGAAAATCCCCTCCTTTTCCATTTGCACCTCAAGAGCCAACATCTCTTCCACACTCAAACGACCTTCTTTCACAAAAATATGCAAAGCTTGTTTCCCCTTCTCCATGTCATACACGACGACGTTTGATCCTTCCTCGAAGACAAGAAGAACATAGGGGATGTGAAGGAGAGAAAAAAGGCGGTGCTTGGTTCCACGAAGAAGAGCGGCGAGCATGGGTCACCTCGGAGAAAATGGGCGTAAAACACCAGAATGTTGAAAGAACAAGGCAAAAATAACATAAGAAAAAAGAGAAAGCAAGGAGGAGGTGACCTTGACGTCTACCTCTCCCCCTGCTTACAGTGTTATTCCCTTTGCTCTTTATAGGAGACGTCATGGCTTTTTTTCTGGACCTTTACGGGAACACTACAGAACTTTCCCCCACCACGATCACGGATGTGAGAACCGCGTCTGGACGCATATGGCAGTGCAAAATCATTATCACAGACGGAGACGTACATACAAGTTCGTGCCTAGAGATCCAACGGCACCGCGATATCTTTGTACGACATTTCTTTCTCAAAAAAGAAGAAAATCGCGAAGAAGAACTGATATTTGAAATCAGGACAAAGGATGCGGGCTTCAATGAAGGAATCCACACCTTCCCTCTCCTGTGGAACAAAAAATCTGTTGGCATGATTCGCATTGATGCCGAGGTCCCTATGCGTATCAAAACCTCTGATCACCGATTCGAGGGGTCAAAGCCTTTTCCTGTCATGCCGATTGATCACAAAAAAATATGGATGCTCTTTGGGATCCGAAGTCTCTATGCCTTGGTGATCGTCTTGCTCTTGAGTCTGCTTGTTTGCATGGGTACGGGAACCTATATTTGTCTCCAGTTCACGGACGCCGTCATAGAGGAAATGCACGCGCGTCTCCTCAAAGAATAAGGGTGTTTTAACGGGCACGCTTCACACCTGTGGACGTGCTTTTTTGTTAGGAAAACATCAATAAAACGCTTGTCAAAAGAGAATCGTCATGTTACGATTTTGCCGCAAGAAACATAGCTGGGTAGCTCAGTTGGCTAGAGCGTGGGACTCATAAGCCCGAGGTCGTGGGTTCGATCCCCACCCCAGCTACCATCCCACGTCGCTCCAGCAAAGCTGGAGCTATGTGGGATGTCCCCCGGAGCCTTGGCGAAGGGGGACTTTTGTTTTGGATAAAACCCACGACCTCGATTCCCGGGGTTCGATGTGTGATTTTTATAACCGCTGATTCTCACTCGTCCACCACACTCTCATCCAAAGAAAACAACACGAGAGCATTTTGATAAGCGATCTTTTTGGCAACGTCTTGGGGTAACTGTTCTAACAAAGCAACAAGGGAAGACCACTTGTCCTGTGTCTGCTTGCTCCCAAAAAATTGATCACTCCCAATGACAAACCGATCTGCATAATTTGTAAACAACGTTTTCCATTCTTCTTTCAAAATCCCCTCTTCATCAAGAGGCTGCATAGATGCCAAGCTATCTTCCGCGATCTTCAAACTCATGAACAAATTGGGGTGATCTGCAAAAAATCGCGCCATCAAATCCACAGTACGATCCCCCGTATGATCCCATCCCGCATGTGCCCAAATAATATTCGCCTCTTTGTTATGATCCAATAAACGCTCAAAGGCCGAAATGTTTTCTTCAAGGCTAGAAGGATTTTTCAAAGAAGCTTCTAAAAGAGCATCGGGTGTGGGTTGATCCTCATCGACCGCTTCCATATGAATATCAATGGGAATCCCCTCTTCTGCGGCAATATCTGAAAGCAAGAGAAAGAGAGAATGGTCAGGATTAGTAACGGAAAAAATATGCGTATCCCCCAAAGAAAGATGAAGCGCGGACATCTCACCAAACGCCAACGCTCCGCTTTGTGCAATCTCATGAGCCCTTTGTGCAAAACGATCGAGAATTTCTTGATTGACCTCTTCCGGATCTGTCGCATCAATCATCACATTTAAACTTCCGCCTCCTCCACAAAAACCAAATTCATTTTCTCCAACCTCTTCTAACATTTCAAAATCATAAGCCCCTCTCATGAACTCAGCGAAAGGATGGGGTGTCAAAATTGTAAAAACCGCACCCTGTGCTTCCGTCATTTCCCGCGCTTTCTCATAAGCACTTCTATACCCATCTTGGTCTTGCGAATTCCAATACAAATGCGCATGTGTATCAATGATGGGAAAATCCAAAACTTCTCTTTGATCTATGATGACAATGTCTTCCTCTTGTGGCCAGAAAAACTTCGCAGTTACAACAACACCTACTACAGAAACAAGTGCCATTCCGACCCATATGATTTTCTTTGTCATAAAAAATATTTTTAACTCCCAAGAATAATCCCCACAGGACAATGATCCGATCCCATGACATCTTGCAGAATAAAAGCATCTTGAAGATAACGCTTCAGATTTTCGCTTACAAAAAAATAATCAATGCGCCAACCGATATTGCGCTCACGTGCACGACTCTTCATGTCCCACCAGGTATATTGCCCTGTACGATCTGCATGTTTAAGACGAAATGTATCCACAAACCCGGCTTCCAAAAACCGATCCACCCACGCTCGCTCCTCGGATAAAAATCCAGATGTCTTTGTGTTCTCTTTGGGTCGTGCAATATCAATCTCACGATGAGCCGTATTCACATCCCCACACACCACAATCTTTTTTCCTTTTTTGATCTCCGCGCGCATCTTACGCAAAAACCATTCATAAAATTCCATCTTAAACGTCAAGCGTTCTGCCCCTGATCCCCCGTTTGGAAAATAAATATTATACAAAACAAAATCTTCATAATCCGCCACTAACACACGCCCTTCCTCATCAAACTTTTTCTCTCCCATACCACACACAATGCTTGCGGGTTGATCTTTGGAATAGATCGCCACTCCGCTGTACCCCCTACGTTCTGCTGCACAAAAATGAGATTGATAACCAGGCACGACCCTTAAATGCTCGGGAAGCTGATCGGGATGTGCTTTCGTCTCCTGTAAACAGATGATGTTTGGTTTATCTTCTTCAAGCCAATCCAAAAATCCCTTCTTTTCCACGGCCCGCAATCCATTCACATTCCACGAAATCAAGGTTCGTTTTTTCATAAAAACAAAGGTATACTATAGTCATTATATTACTCTATTGTCACAAAATTCTATGAGCGCGCTTACACAAAAATCCATTGAAATGTTCTTTGAGGAATACGCAATCACAGATCAGGAAAAAAAGGCTTGTCTCCTTCCACTTATCACTCCACTCATCTACAACTATAACATGGATATCGTAAAGCTTGAGCAAGAACAGGATCCTTACAAACAAAAACAACTACACACGAGTCTTGTGGAACTGACGAAAAAAATAAAAGAAATAATGGAGGAGGCCTCCTGCTAATTTTTTATGCCTTCGATCAAACGTCCTCTTGCACTCATTATTTTGGATGGATTCGGGATCGCTCCTCCTTCCCCAACGAATGCGATCTCCGTCGCGCATAAACCTTTTTTTGACAGTTTGCTCAAACGATACCCCACCATGCTTTTGCAAGCGTCTGGTATGAATGTCGGTCTGCCGCAAGGGGAAGTGGGAAACTCTGAGGTAGGACATACGACCATCGGGTCCGGCATTTTGCGATATCAAAGTTTGCCACGCATCGATAAAGCCATTGCGGACAAAAGTCTTTTTGAGATGCCACTCCTTTTGGAAGCGGCGAGACGTGTGCGCGAGTCAGGAAAAAAATTGCACTTGATTGGTCTTATCGGAAACGGCGGCGTGCACGCTTCTCAATCACATCTCCTTGCGCTTCTGGAATTTTGTCGAAAAGAAAAAATCGGTAAACAAACTTTTATCCATGCGTTTACTGATGGTCGAGATACGGCCAAAGATATTGGTGCACAGTTTATGGAAGATCTTCTTGGCTCCTGTAAAAAGATAAAAGCGGGTGAGGTGGCCAGCGTGGGTGGACGGTTTTTTGGTATGGATCGCAACCGTTCTTGGGATCGGATTCAAAAAGCTTATGATGCCATTGTTCTTGGACAATCTTCTCTCACCTCTCGGGACCCTGTAGATGCTATTAAAAATTCTTATGCCCAACAGGTGTTTGACGAAGAAATGGAACCTGTGGTGATCGTGGACCATGAAGGACAACCGCTGGCAACGGTGGAAGATGGTGATACGATTCTCTTTTTTAACTTCCGAGCGGATCGCGCGCGCGAACTCACACAAGCTCTGGCCACCCCCTCATTCAAACATGTCCGTACAAAAACATTTTCCAATCTCAAGATGATCACGTTTACGGAATATGAAAAAAATTTACCCGTGGATGTCTTGTTCCCTGTGGAGATCATCCAAAATCCTCTGGCGAAAATTTTTAGTGAGGAAGGATTAACTCAACTCCATATCGCGGAAACCGAAAAATACGCCCATGTCACGTTTTTCTTAAACGGTATGGTGGAACAATCCTTTGCAGGAGAAGAACGGATCCTCGTCCCCTCTCCTTCTGTTCCTTCTTATGATCAAAAACCGGAGATGTCAGCTTTTGAAGTCACGGCTCATATCCTCAAATCTTTGGCACTTGGATCTCATGATTTTTACGCGATCAACTATGCCAATCCTGATATGGTGGGACATACGGGGAATCTGTCTGCAACCGTCAAAGCTGTGGAAGCCGTGGATCTGTGTCTTTCAAAAATCATTCCTGAAATTCTCAAACAACATGGCACGGCTTGTATCTTGGCGGATCACGGAAATGCGGAGGAACTTGTAAACCCTATCACTGGTGCGATCGATAAAGAACATAATATGTATCCGGTTCCCTTTATCGTGGCGGGTGACGCCTATGATGGCAAACCAAATCCTGATCTTGCACAAACCGACTTGTCCCTGATTCCTCCTGTTGGTATTCTCTCTGATGTCGCTCCCACCCTTCTCACGTTAGCAGGTCTCCCTCTCCCTCCAGAGATGACAGGAACACACTTGCTCTAAAAATCTCAAACAAAAATACCAGCGTATGCCGGTATTTTTTGATTCCCGATCTTATACTTCATCTTCATTTTTTCTGCTCTGATGAGACCGTAATGGAAAGCTCTGAGGGAGAAACAATTTCAGAGCCCCCTTTCGTCCACGCTAATGACGGAAACTTCAGTAGGACATTCTTCACTCCGACTATCCGCATAACAAGCCAAATGGCCTGCCCTTCATAGCTTCAACAACAGTCGAAGCAATCACTTCCAAACAAGTCAGTTTTGGTGCCGGGAGAGGGAGTCGAACCCTCACGACGTTGCCATCATTGGATTTTGAGTCCAACGCGTATACCAATTCCGCCATCCCGGCATTTGTGAGAATTATGGTAGCAGTTTTTCCTAAAGCAGCCAAGGAAACCCAATAAAAAACGCCTATTCTGCCACGAAATCGTTGACTTTCCCGTCATTTTTGCTATTCTAGAACGTCTTCTCCTGTCTGGGAGAATGGCGGTTCTTTTCACCTCCAACACCCTCATCAAAACCAGAGGGCCTTCTGCTCTTCCAAGCGAGGAAACCATGACAAACACTGTTCTTCTGGGTCTTCTCATCGGCATCATCGGTTCGCTCCCCTTTGACCTGGGTCAACGCGGCTTTGCCAAAAAGTGGGCGCTGCTCACCTTGGGTCAAACCCTGCTGTGGACCACCATCATTCTCCTCATCCCTATGAATTTTGTTGGGACCCTGGGAGGCCCTTTCCTGATCCTTTTGATCTCATTGGCAATGGTTTTCAATTTCATCTTCTGCGCCATATTGGACGCAATTGAAAACGATCGCGTGGGATATAGCAAGTATACCTATACCAGAACAAGTCGATCCGCGATCGCGACCATGCTCTCCTTCTGCACCCTATTGACCCTCACCTTTGGCCTAAGCTCTGGTATGTTCAGGCATGAGGAAATGCGTGCATTTGTAAGCGATCACATCAACACCACAAGCACATGGACCGATAGTTTTTCAGCCATTGACCCCGCCCATATCCGCACCGTTCCTCTGGAATATGCGCAGTGGAAGGGAAACAAAATCCTTGGTCAATCAAGAGATTCCCTTGGAAGCAGATATGAGATTGGTGATTACACCATCCAGAAGTATCAAGATGAGCTGGTCTGGGTCGCCCCTCTCGAATTCTCCGGTTTCTGGCGCTGGCGCAAGGCACAGACCTCACCGGCCTATATCATGATCTCAGCGGAAAATCCCACTGACCCGGGAAAGATTGTGGAAGGTCTGCAAATGGCCTATATGGAAAGTGCATACTTTGGCCACGATCTTGAGCGTCATGTGTACTCCCAAGGATACCAATTCCACGGCGTCACGGATTTCACCTTTGAGATTGACGACGGAGGTCATCCATGGTTCACGGCCACTCTCTACACTCCGACCATCTTCTGGAGCGGAGACCGTGTGGACGGCATCCTTCTTGTCGATCCGGAAACCGGAAAGGTAGAAGAAAAAATCGGAAAAGATGTACCCGCCTGGGTTGATCGTGAAGTACCATGTTCCTTGGCAATTTCTCGCCTCACTTGGTGGGGCAAATATGTTCATGGATTTTGGAATGGTTTGCCCTTTGGCGCCAACCTTGATGTCAATGTTCCGACTTCAGATGCATTGAGAAAAAAGGATGTCCAACTCGTCTGGGACGCGCAGGGGAATGCCACCTGGTTTACCGGGTTTACGAGCGTTCAATCCACGGATCAATCCTTGGTTGGCATCGCGCTCATGGATTCCCGCACAGGATTCACCCACTACTATTCTGCCTCTGGTCCGGATGAACAGGGAGTCATTCGTGCGGTCAATGCCGCGGTTTCAAACTTCCGAGGCTATCGCGGTGTGGAACCGATCCCCTACAACATTTATGGGGAACTCGCTTGGGTTGTCCCGGTGCTTTCACAAGATGGCATCATTCAAAAGATTGCGATCGTACGCGGGTCCAATGGCATGGTCGCTTTGGGCGCGGATAAACATGCGGCTCTTGCGGAGTATCGCAAGATGCTTCAAGACAGTGGAAGTGTGATTGATCCAAGCCCAACGGGCGAGGATCAAATCGCCACGGGAACGATCCATCGCATCTCCCCTGTGGTCGTAAACGGGGAAACCGTTTTCTATCTCACATTGAATGATGAAGATCGAACGATTTTCACAGGAACGGTCAGTGTCTCACCAGAGCTGGCGATCTCACGTGAAGGTGAACAAGTCCTCATTTCGTTCACTCAAACGCAAGACTCTGTGGTCACCATGACCGACTTTGATCTTCTCTCCTTTTTGGCAAAGGATTCCTCCGGAGAAAAGTAACAATACTATGCCCTAGGCATATAAACCTCGCACACGGCGGGGTTTTTTCGTTATGAAAAACGCGGTATACTGTCTACTAGTTATGACTCTCACGACCCACACCTTTATCGGTGCAGTACTGGCAAAAATGACAGGAAATCCCCTCTTAGCCTTTGCCTTGGGATTTGCCACGCATTATCTTGTTGATATTGTCCCTCATGGAGATAATCGACTATCCGAAAATTTTCGCGTCAAAAAAAAGAAGCGTAAAGAAATTGCCGCCTTTCTCATGGTGGATGCTTGTGTGGCTATTTTCTTTGTCTTGCTCCTTGCCAATACACGCGACATCGAAAGCATGCGCACCTTTACCTGGGGAATTGTGGGCGCTATTCTTCCCGATCTATTGGTCGGTCTCTATGATCTTACTCATTCTCGTCTATTGCGCTGGAACTATCGCCTGCATTTTTTCTTTCATGATCTTCTTATCCGCAAACGCGGAGATGTACCGCTCTATTATTCGCTCCTGGCACAAATGGTCATTATCGCTTATCTTCAAACAAAACTCTGATTCCAAAAAGCGCTCCCCTCGGAGCGCTTTTATGTTTTCTTTTTTATCGCCGCCTTTTGAATTGCTTCCATGGTTTCTTTTGCCGTCCGCTCCCAAGTGAATTTTTTTACTTGTTCCTTTCCCGCTTTCCGTAATTCTTCTGCCCCCTCGGGAACAAGTAAACATTGCGCGATTGCAAAAGATATTTGTTCTTGATCCATCGGATCCACGGACAAAACCGCATCGCCTCCAATTTCAGACAACGCACCTTGTGTCGTTGCAATCACGGGTGTACCCACACTCATGGCTTCCAAAATCGGCAATCCAAACCCTTCGTACAAAGAAGGAAAAAGAAAAACGGAAGCACAAGAAAGTAATCGCCACTTCTCCTCTTCGCTTACCATACCAAGCGCTTGCACCACACCTTGAGGTTCTACAAATTGCCATTTGGCATTCACACGATTGGCTGCTTCTTCGATAGGTTCCGCTCCCCATCCGAATTTCCCTGCCAAAATAAAACGAATATGTGTCGCTTGTTCTGGGTGATTGGTGAGAAAGGCATCGAACGCTTTTATCGCTGTCACGAGATTTTTGCGCGGTTCCAAAGTTCCAAGAAAAAGCACGTACTCGCGATCGTAAGGAAAGGTCTCAATCGACTTTGAAATATTTGAAGGCAAGCACACACCCTCATGCACGACTTGTATCTTTTCTGTTGCAAGAGGAAACAACCGTTCGATTTGACATTGTGTTGCTTGTGAGACAGCAAGGATGGTATCCGCTCTTTTTATACTCCTCGGTACTACGACGTGTGTGGAAAAATCTTGTGAGCCCACATCGGCAAACCACTCGGGATGTTCCAAAATCGTCAAATCGTGAACGGTGATAACCGATCTCCCCAGCCATCCAAAAGGAATCTGACCCGAGGGACAAAACAAAACTGAAGAATAACAACGCAACAATAAGGGAAGAAAAATGTGACGAGAAAAGAAAGGTACCTTGGAAAAAAACGGCCGTAGATAACGTACATTTTTTGCCCCGGGGACAAAAGACTTGGCAACCTCTGATGTAAACGGATCAGGAACAGCTAAGATAAAAGTGACTTCCGGATATGCACAAATCAAATGCGCAAGGATGGAGCGAGTGTAGTGTTCAATCCCTGCCCCTTCCCCTCCGTGTACATCACAAATATTTATGGCATCTACCGCGATTTTCATAATAAAAAAGAAAACCCTTTAAGAACGCCTCCAAGCATCAAAGAAACAATCACCCCGGCTGCGATCATACCTCCCAAAATAGCCGGCATTGCCGCACGACGTTTCATGTCAAAAATAATCGCCAATAGGCATGCGCTCCACACTCCTGATCCTGGCAAGGGGATCGCTGTAAAAATGAAAAGAAAAATAGCTCCGTAACGCTGATAAGAAGCCCGATGTTTTTCCTCCAGACGTAAAACCGTCTTTACATACCAAAGTTCAAACCATCTGCAATGGCGGCGGAAAAAAACAAAGAGGGGTGCCGCATACAAAAGAATAAAAACAGGAACTGCATTCCCTACAATAGAAACGATAAAAGATCGGGAAAGGGACAAATCAAAAATCTGCATGCCAAGAGGAATGGATAAACGCAATTCCGTCACCGGCAAAGCAGCTAACAAAGCTGTGGCCATATCAGGCGAATAAACAGCAATGCCCGAAACCCAAGAAAGAAGAATGTCTATCATAACCAGTCGTATACTTTATACGTCCACGCGGCCAAAGATTTCACATCTTGAAAACGACTTTGATCGGTCTCAGATCCCAAAACCACCACAATAATCTCATGCCCCCCATCTTCGGAAAAAATCGTCCCAAGGCAATACCCCGCCTCGGGCAAATACCCGGTCTTCCCTCCTACGATAGCGTAGGGAGGTTGATTTAAAAAAGAATGAAGAAGATCGTCCGTACTTTCCACGGTATAGAGAGAACCTGAAGTACTCGCAATCGTCACAAAAGGTTGCTGAGTGATGGTGCGGATCGTTTCATTTTGCAAAATATGATCGAGCATGAGCGCCAAATCAGACACAATGGAACGGTTGTCTTGTGACAGTCCGGTCGTGTCCGCAAATGTGGTGCGTTCCATGCCGATTTCCGCAGCCACCTCATTCATCCGTGCGACAAAATCTCCTTCGGTCGTGCCGGAAAGTCGCGCAAGTGCGGCCGTGGCGGAATTATCACTTCCCACCAAACTCGCTTTGAGAAGATCGCGGATCGTGACAGGATCCCCCACGGTCAAATGTTGCGTTCCTCCCAGACGCACATCTTTTATGTCGATCGTGACCAGAGCATCGAGACTAGGAGTTGTTTCCAAAAAAACATAGGCGGTCATGAGTTTGGTGATGCTCCCGATCGAACGTGATTCATCAATATTTTTTTCAAAAAGAGGTGTCCGTGTTGCGCGATCCAAAACAAATGCGCTCACAGCCGTGGTGATAACTCCCACACTGGTCGGATGTACACGAGTGGGAGGATTGTGAACAAAAAGAGCCTTGGGTAAATGCGGTTCGTCTCCGCCTAAAGATTCTTCCACAGCAAATAGGGTGCGATCAAAATCTTTCGCATTGATCGCTAACTTTTCCACGACTTCTCCATCATAGGGAAGAAGGTGAAAAAATACAGTGGAAAGCATCACTTGGGCAATCAAACGAAAAATCATAAGGCTAAAAAGTTTCTTGGATCAATTGTCCGACAACCTCATCGGTATGCAGATCAGAATATTGTGGCAACTCTTCTACACGATCCGCTCCCAAATGTCGAAGAAAATCAAAAGAAATGGTGTAGGTGTTTTGTAAGCGTTGTTTGTCTTCTTTTTCTTCGATAAGTCCGCGTATCAAAAGATTGCGTAAAATCAAACTACAATTCACACCACGAATCTGCTCTATTTCCGGTTTGGTGATCGGCCCGCGATACGCAATGATGGTGAGTGTTTCCAAAGAAGGTTGGGTCAATTCCCCACTCACTTCTTCTTTCAAAAATGATTGCACAATCTCCCCTTCTTGCGGATGAGTCACGTACTGTGCTTTTCCATCGTGTATCAAAATGTGAATGCCTGAAGCATCAATATTGCGCATTTCACTTAATTGTTTGAGCGCTTCTTGCACTTCTCCTGCGGAAATATGAAGAAGTTTAGAAAGAGTGGTCAAAGCAATGGGTTTTCCTGATGCAAACAAGAGAGCCTCAATCGTACGTGTGAGCATATTTATGACGAACGTTTAATCACAATGTCACAAAAAGGATCCTGTTGCGTGACGTGAACGGTTTTCTCTCGCAGCATTTCCAAAAGTGCAAGGAAGCTCACGACCACATCGGTTTTTGTCGCACCTTTCATCATGTCTCCAAAAGAAAATCGCGCGCGCTCTTTCAACAAATTTTGAAGATGAGTAATGCGTTCTTTAACGGAAACAATACGTTCCAAAGAAGCGCGTCGCAAACGCAACCAGGGTTCCAATCGTTTTTGTAATCGCTGGTAGACGTGGATAAAGGTTGATGAGGTGACCGAAGGAGGAGGAAAAAAATCCGATGCTATAACGGATGGGATGCGTATGTGTTCAAATGAACGTAAAGAAGATTGGTAAATTTTTTCCAAAGCCTTGGACGCGATGATAAATGCTTCATACATCTTTAACTGTCGTACTAAATCGCCAGGGTCTTCTTCCGCTTCGCAGGGGAGATCGGGAAGAATGGTACGGGACTTGAGATAGAGCAACTTGGCCGCGATCAGGAGAAAATCCGCAAGCTCCTCGGGAGAAACGGATTGCGCTTGCACATAGGCGACATACGTATCGGCAACTTGTGCCAAAGAAACCTCGGTAATGGGAAGTTTTTCCTGAGTAATCAAATCAAGAAGGGCATGAAGGGGCCCGGAATACTGTGGAAGTTTCACTTCAAAAGCCATAATGCTTTTTTACGGCCGCAGGCGCTGGACATCGCGAGGAAAAATCGTCGCCTCCTTGATATTGGCTAATCCCAAAATATTTTGTGTCAAACGCTGAAGCCCCATGCCAAATCCCCCCTCAGGAGGAATACCGTATTTGTGCATGGCCAGATAATCTTCAAAATCGGCCGGATTTAATCCTTTCGCTTTCAATCGCGCCACTTGTTCATCGTACCGATGCACACGCAAACCTCCGGAAATAATTTCACTACCAAATCCAATCAAATCAAAACTCAAGGTCTCCTCGGAATTTTGCGGATCAACCGCCGTGTAAAACGGGCGTTTGGATGTTGGGTAATGCGTTACAAAAACAAATCCGGATCCATGTGTGTGCGGCGCCCATACGGTAGACAACCATTTTTCCGCTGCAGGGGAAAGATCGGGTTCTTTTGTCTCATCAATCCCAGTCCCCTCTTTATAAAACTGCAAAGCTTCTTTTAATCGCACACATGGAAAATGTTCGCCCAAAGGAGGAAGAGTCACGTTCAAAAGTTTGAGCTCAGATGTATTTTCACGCTCCACGGTTGCCAACATTTCGCGCAATGAAGCTTCCGCATACGCCATAATATCTTCCATCCCATCAACAAATCCCACTTCAAACTCAAATTGATTAAACTCGGTCAGGTGCCGCGAAGTGGCGAATTTTTCCGCACGAAACGAATACGAAAGCCCATACACTCCCTCATACACTCCCACCATCATTTGTTTATAAAGCTGTGCGGACTGAGTCAGCATGGCTTCACGCCCGTAATAATCCACTTTAAAAAATTCTGCTCCACCTTCGCTCGCCGCTCCGGCCAAAACAGGAAAAAAAATCTCGGTAAATCCTTGGCGCTCCATATACGCGCGATATCCATGAACCAACGCTGCTTGCACACGAAAAATCGCACGCTGTTTGAGATTACGAAGCGTAGTCACACGATGATCCAAAATAGAATCCAACTGTGCCTCCACATCATCTTTGTTGATTTCAATGGGAAGCACATCAGTGACAGGAGACAGTACTTCCATGATCTTTGCCTGCACTTCCACCTCTTCTGCCTGCGGATCCTTACTTTGTTTTTTCACAACCGTTCCGGTGATTTTAAGCACAGTCTCCAGTTGCAATCCTTTAAGTTGCTCGAGTTGTGTCGAATCCAAAACCACTTGCACAAGTCCGGTACGATCTCGAAGAATAGCAAATCCGAATTTATTGAGATCCCGCAGACGATGCAACCAACCGGCAACCACGACTTCTTGACCTAAGTGTTCCGGGAGTTCACGGACAAAAAAACGTTCTTTCATAACAATACGCTTAAGGTGTCAAACGATTGATAAGGCGAGGAAATGGAATGGTCTCGCGAATATGTTGGGTCCCGCAAATCCATCCGACAATGCGCTCAAGTCCATACCCAAATCCTGCATGAGGAACGGATCCGTATTTGCGCAAATCAAGATACCAAGCAAAAGGTTCCAAAGGTAATCCGTGATCTATAATGCGTTGTTTTAAAATTTCATAATCATCCTCGCGCTGACTGCCGCCGATGATTTCTCCATATCCTTCCGGAGCCAAAAGATCATTTCCAAGCACGCGATCTGTTTCCACAGGATCTCGCTTCATATAAAACGCTTTCACCTCGGAAGGATATTTTTCCACAAAAATCGGACGATCATAAAGCTTCGTCAACAAAGTCTCGTCGTCCGCACCCAAATCATCACGTTCTCCAATATCACTTCCAAGCTCACGCAGTCTCACGACAGCATCTTTGTGGGTGAGATGAACAAACGGGGCTTGTATTTTTTCCAAAGCGGAAACATCCCGTTCCAACAAAGCCAACTCTCCGCGATTTTTTGCAAGCACATCTTGAACAATGCGAACGACTAAGGCTTCTTGTGTTTGCATGTTTTCTTCGTGCTCCACAAATGCGGCCTCCGCATCCATCATCCAAAACTCGGTCAAATGACGACGTGTCTTGGATTTCTCGGCACGAAACACAGGACCAAAATCAAACACGCGACCAAAGCTCATGATCCCCGCTTCCAAATAAAGCTGTCCTGATTGAGAGAGGTACGCCTTTGCTTCTTCAAAATAATCCATTTCAAAAAGCTCGGTGGTTCCCTCACAGGCATTGGGTGTCAAAATCGGGGAATCGAATTTTATAAATCCTTCCTCGCGCATGAAGTCATAGGTAGCGTGAATGATCGTATCGCGCACGCGTTGAATGGCCCATTGGCGTTCGGAGCGCAACCACAAATGGCGATGATCCAAAAGAAAATCAGGTCCATGATCTTTCTTGGAAATAGGATAATCGTCCGGAGCAAGTTGAATAATAGAAAACGCCGCGCCATCAATTTCATAACCAGATGGAGCACGATCGTCTTGTTTAACTACTCCTGTAATCGTAACCGAGGACTCCATTTTTAACGATTCCAAAGCCGCCCATTGATCCTCCGACAACTGGGATTTGGAATAGACTACCTGGATGCGACCAGTACCATCGCGAAACTGCAAGAAAAAAATCTTTCCGCTTGAGCGAAAATTATATGCCCAACCGGAAAGCGTCACAGTCTGACCAAGAAAGGATCCGATCGTGGAAACCGATGATTTGGGCATAAAAATACGTAAAGAATAACGTTCTTATGGTATCGCAAACCAAGGGAACGGGCAATGAAAAATCTCAAAAAACTGGGGAAAAATAACGATTTTTCTCTTGTTCATTTTGATGAGGTCTAAAAGGGCACAAAAGACAGGCAGAATCGTTGACTTTTTGGCTATTTTTTGATAAAAAATTGCGTTCTCCCTCATAGGCGGAACGCAGTTCTTTACCCCCCAAACCCCCACATATGGAGGTCTTATGAGCCAACACTGGAATGTACTTCATCAAAAAACGCTCTCGCATCAAGGCGACAGTGTGGATGATGTACTTAGGAAACTTGAAAGGACCGACCCTGCGCTCGCACGTCAATTGCGAGGACTCAACTGGTCGACAATCCGAAAAGAAGTGGCCAAGCGCGCCATCGCTCGAGCGGCAGCAAAGATCAACAACTGCAGAATCAAGGATTCCCACGACAACAGCACCAGTTATCAGACAGCAAGTGGCGCCCCTCCCAATGGAACTTGTGTAGGTGTGCTCCAATCAGGAGATGTTCAACTGGGTGTTGCGCTTGATGGAACAACTTTGCTTCTGTTTTGGAACGGATACGCAATGGAAAGAGGATCACACAAGCTCGAGCAAATGACCAAGGTATTGGAAGATGCCTACCGAATCGAAGCGTACAAGGCCATGCTCCAACTGATCGGCGGAACGCCAACCGAGCAAACGACCAGTAACGGCCTTGTCATCCTCTCCACCAATCTGCGTGAGGAGGTCTGATATGAGCCGCCGCATCACGGTCATCATTGATCCCAAAAGCGGTCGAAGCAATGTGGATGTGGACATCCCTCCTGGTCCCGGCTGCCGTGCAGTCGCAGAACGAATGAAGGTCATCTTGGATCTTTTAGGCGCCGGCATCGAAGAGATGGACGAACGCTCCGAAGACCCCGGAATCCCGCAGGCGATTCCAAACGCTCCTGCCCGAGCAAAGAACTAGACGCCATGGGAAAAAAGACGATCAATCTTGGGCACTTCGAACCGGCAACGCGTGCCATGGGACCGGGCCTTCGGGCCTGCCTATGGGTGCGTGGCTGCAGGATTCGCTGCCCGGGATGCATCTCCCCCTTCTACCTGGATCAAGATCCAAAAGCTGATATCGCTCTGTGGCGAATGTTGCAAAAAATCCGAAAGGCCAAAGAAGAATACGGAATTGAAGGGATCAGCATTTCCGGCGGTGAACCGTTTGATCAGGCGATTGTCTTGTCCGAACTCTGCGAGGCTGTTCACATCCTTGGTCTATCCACCTTGGCTTGGTCAGGATATACACGCAGACGCCTGGAAGGACGACGTGCATCAAGGGGAACACAAAATCTGCTCCAACATATTGATGTGTTGATCGACGGTCCGTTCCAAATCCGTCACCACACTGAAGGTCTTCCTCTGCGAGGATCGGGTAACCAAAGGATTCACCTTTTGACCGACCGGTACTGTATGGATGATCTTTCCGGTTCTCATCTCGAGGTCAGAATGCATGAAAATCGAGCTGTCCAAATAACCGGGGTTACGGATTACTCAAAAGCGTTGGCTATCTTGAACCTGATGGGGCTTGATGGTCACACGGCGATGTCACGCTAACATCGCCCTTTCTGCGCGCTGCCGAGGAAACTCGGAAGTGCACCGAAAGGTTTTGTTCTTTACAACTCCTCTCAACAACCTAACCTCGAGGTCTTTCATGGACACTCCACTGTCCTGGCTTGAAGACGTACAACGGAGTTTCCGCTGCGGTGCAACCGCTGTTTTGTGTATAGGTTCTGTGGGTGATGGGTTCCCCAGACCGTGTCTGGCCGAACTTGAGCACATGGATGTCTTGCTTCGTTGGGAAGATGTGGTCTGTGATGCTTTTGCAAACGGTGAAATGGTCGTGGTCTTTGATGTGGCACGTGGCTTCACGTTTCCGCGTGAAGATGATCACAAACGATTCGTAAAAATCTTTGAAAAAACACAAGGCACACAACAGGACGTAAACGATCCCATTGCCAAACAACGCAGGCAGATGATGCAGCAGCAGGATCTTCCGCGGAACCCGCAAGCCGCCCTGCCGATTCTCCAACAAGTCCTCGCCCTATGCCCGCAAGAGAAGCCCCCTGTCCCCTGTCTATTGATCCTCCCGGATGCAGATGCGCTCTGTCCATCCTCGGAGGGAAATGCCATGGCGGGTGTATCGGCAACGATCAGCTTGGCATTGATCCAACTCGCGGGATCTCCTGTGTTTCGATCAGCCGGACATCGTATTCTCATGAGCACTCCGGCAATCCAAGCAGTTGATGAACGTCTGCGTCGACACGATGCTCCCTTCAAGGTCATCCGTGTCGCTCGGCCGTCCGAGGCTGAACGCAAGATGTTTCTTGCGCGTATTACGGAAAGTGATGATCTGGCAAAACAAATCAGGCAGTCGCAGTTGGAACATGCCGCTCTCATTTCCAAAGAAGAATCTCGACTGCGAATTGAGATGGGTAAACGCCGCGAAATTCTCGCGCGTATGGATCAGGATCTGGGTGCAAATCCACAGATGCAAGATGCGCTTGCCAAATCCCATGCACTCTTTGTGACACTCCATGCGGAAAATGCCAAAGATGCCCTGCGTATTGCACGAGAAACAAATGAAACGCAAAAGGCATTGCTCGATTTGAAGGTTAGGCGTGATCAAGATCCTTCCCTGCAATTTGGTGCCATCACTCCGCAAAACTGGAAAACCATCAAAAAGGGCGGATGGCTCTCCACCAACGCTGGACGACCTATGCGTGTATGGGAAATCTACTCTAACGGGGAAATTTCCCTGGAACGCGCAGATCGCCCGGGTGAAGTATTTATGAGCACGGAAGGAGAACCGATTCGAATCAAGATGAATGCGGACAGATCAGTGACACGGCGAGCTTCGGCAAAACCCGGTGGCAAAGAATCCACTTCACAAGCCGTTTTGACCTATGGATCACATGAGGCAAAGACACTTGCCGATGAGATTTCAGTGATTGAGACCGATGTTCGCAATTTCCCTCCGTCTGAATCTGTGGTATGTGCAAGGCAGGCTTATGATGAGTCTGTAGCGAAATGCGATGCTTTGCGCGTCGTTCTCGACAAGCAACTTGCAAAGGAACGCAAGGATATCGAAATGGAAATCGCCGAACTCGAAAAGCAATTCGAAAATCCGTCGAACGCGGATATTGTTGCCAAGCAACAATGGATCAAACGACTTGAGAAAGAAATGGCTCGACAGGGTGATGTGCCTTCCCGATTCCCAAAGCCCAAAGAAGGCATTGAGGAAATCGCACGACTGTGCCAAGGACTCGGCTATCGAGACCTGCTCGAAATTTTCTTGTCTGCCCGAGCAGACGAACGTGTGGTCACAACAGGAGAAGTGCTCTCCGCCCGCATCAAAATCTTGCGGCGAACCTATGGTCATCTCATGGACATTGTGGATCCTGCTTACGGATTTGAAGGAATCGCCGGACTCGATCACATCAAGAGCTTTTTTGCCCATGTACGTGATTGGATTCAAAGCGGTGATGCGCGTCGTGTGCCCATGGGATGCCTCCTGATCGGTCCCCCTGGAACGGGAAAGACCGCAATCGCCGAGGCGTTCGCGCACGAATGCGGCGTCTTGTTTGTGAAGATTCGCAATGTGCGCACCATGTGGGTGGGTGAAACCGAGCGTAAGATGGAAGAAACGTTTGCGGCTATGCGGAGCCTGGCTCCGATTGTTGTCTTGCGAGATGAAGTGGATGAAGAAGACAGTGGACGTGATGCGTTTCAAGGTGATTCCGGTGTATCGGCGCGTCTGCGTCGCGGATGGATGGAGTTTCTTTCCGATCCAAAGATTCGCGGCAAGATCTTTGTCATCAGCTGCAGTAACCGGCCTGATCGACTGGACGCTGCACTCATTCGCTCCGGACGTACGGATGAACGTATCCCCCTTCTTATGCCCGATGATGCCACGCGTCGTGACTTGTTCCCTGTGATGCTGCGGCGATATGGATATGAGAGTGACGTAACGGATTTCGGCAGATTGGCTGCAACAACAGACGGATGGTCTGGTGCGGATATCGAGGTCATTGTGCGACTGGCGGCCCAGCGATCACTTGAGGATGGGCGCGAGATTGTGAGCGAAGCGGATTTCGATCAGGCGGTTGGGGATTTCCTCCCTGCGGCTTCCCAAGAGCAGATCGCCAAGATGACCCTTGCGGCCATCAAGTACACGAGTTCGCGCCGCTGGCTCCCGCAAGGATACGAAACGATTGCCACTCACTGTGAGCGAGTATTGAGAGGAGAAAAGATTCCAAAGACACCTCCGGCACGACCGGTGCGTCTCATGTAAATCAAGGGTGAGGAATACGTCCTCGCCCCTTTCTGCGCACTGCTGAAAATCTCGGCAGAGCACCGAAAGGTTTCGTTCATTCAAAAAAACATACATCCCACGTAGCCTTGGCGAAGTGGGAAGGAGGGTTCATGAGTTTTGCTGTTCCCAAACAGAAAAGACTTTTTGTCGGTCATGAGTCTTATGTCCGCACCGTAAGAATTTCCAACAATGGACGTCGAATTGTGTCTATGGGGGAAAATCAGTTCATGCGCTTTTGGCATGGGGAAACGGGAGTCTGTTGTCACCAAAGAATATTCTCTATTCCCGTCGAGGCATTTGCGCTTTCTCCTAATGGGAACCTCTTGATTGTTGGGGAAAATCAATCGCTGCCGAAGATTTTTTCTTTGAATGATCCTCATAGAGATCCTCAACTTCTTGGACAGAGGATAGCCCTCTGTCGCATTGTTGCTTTTTCTCCTGATGGAACGTGCGTCTTTTGTTCGGGTGATGGATATCAAACCTATATCTGGAATGTCCTAACAGAAGAATTAGTACTGGACATTGGAGAAATAAAAAGAGGAAGGTCTGTCGAATCCGCTGTGTTTTCTCCAAACGGACAGTTCGTGGCAATAGGATACTCGGATGACATGGTCATAATTATTGATATACACACAAGACAAGTAAAACAAAGACTGACTGGACACAAGAGTCGCATTCACACTGTTGCGTTTTCTCCGGATGGAAACCTGATGGCGTCGGGATCAGAGGATACCACAGTAAAAATCTGGGATGTGGAAACAGCGCAGCAGTGTGCATCTATTGAACACGGATCAATTGTGTATGGAGTCGCGTTTTCTCCGGATGGAAAACTGATTGCATCTGGATCATCAGATTGTTCATTGAGGTTCTGGAGTACAGATACTTGGCAGGAAAAGGGAAGGATAGAAGGATTTGTACAATCTGTATGTTCATTCTGCTTCTCTCAAGATTGGAGCAGGCTTGTTGTCAATACACACAACGATCCTTCAGTGAAAGACCAATGCACACTCAGTGTCTTTGATTTTGATGGTCCCAATCTCGGATCACTGTCCCCCGAAGAAGCTGCCATCTATATTTGAACCTGTCCTTTACGTGGGTGAGATACGAAACTCTCGCCCCTTTCTGCGCGCAGCCGAACAACTCGGCCACGCACCGAAAGGTTTTGTTCTTTCAAACATAAGGAGGGTTCATGACTGGAGTTCCGCCTCTTGTCATTCCAGACCCCACACTTTCCCTTTATATCGAATGTGTTCGAGGACCTATTTTTTCCTGCAACGGACAATATCTCGCGGGTATTGAGAGAACTGCTGGTGAGCGCAACTTTGTCCATATTCGTAAAATCGGTGATGGAAATTTTGTGGAAAGATTCCTTTATCCCATACAACAGGAAATTATCTGCATAGCCTTTTCTCCCAGGGACCCACAAATCATTGCCATGGCGATCGAAAATAATGTGTTCTTTTGCACGATAAGGGATGAAAGCGGCTTGGAATGCTTCGAGACAATATCACATGAATATCACATTGCTTCTTTTGGCTTCTTTCCAGATGGAACATCGATTCTCATTGTTTCTCGATACGGATCCATGCGGGTCGTTTCAATGAAGGAAAAAAAACGATCCGCACATCTACGATACCGCGGAATTGTGAGAGGAACATTGATGGCTCAAAATGGTGAAAGCTTCCTTTGCTTCAAAGGAGATGGCACTGTTTCCGTAAACAAGCGCTTGATCTGGAATTGGTGGAGAGAAAAACAACTTTGCGCTACGAGAAATGATTGGGACACCGAAACGATCGCCCTTTCTCCCAACGGTCGGACGCTTGCCTTCAAAAGCGGAGATGCGGAATTGACGGTCATGGATCTGAAAGAAAAAAAATCTCACACGATCAAATTAGGCCTTCATCGTAACTTTTCCATCCAGGTAATTGCCTTTACGAGTTGTGGAAGATTTCTCCTTGTGGGAACGCAAAAAGTGCTTCGTGTGATAGATCTTCTCACGCGCAAGATCATAAAAAGCATCCAAAAATTCTCTCAAATCAGCAGCATCGTTTGCTCTCCAAATGGAAGATACGTGGTCGTGTATGGAGTGGCTCACGGCGAACACTATCCTGGTTTTGGAATTCTGGATTTCGGAAAATGCCAACTTGGAACGCTCAGTGAAGAAGAGGAAGCCTTGCTTATCTAGCGAGGAATGTAAACGCAAACCACCCTGATATGAAAGGGTGGTTTTTTCGTTTACTGACAAGAAGCGCGGAGAGAATTGACAGGGATAATGGGAAAATGAGAAATGATGAGAGCCTCTATCGCTTCATGGAATGCCAGAAGCGTTTCCCCTGGTAGCGGCGGGCGTAATTGATCGGAAAACGACTCCCCCATGGCAAATCGAATGAGTTTGAGAGTGGTTTCTTCCATGGGACGCGCGGCAAAATACTGATCAGAATCTTGTTTCCTGCAAGAAACACAGACGATTCCCCCCTTAAGCGCATGCCAATAAAATTCTTTTGGACGAACGGATTGTCGACAACGAAGACACTGATGCAGCTCGGGACGATATCCCAAAAGCGCCAAAAGTTTCAAAGAAAAACTTCCCAAAAGATAAGCGGAACGTTCGGGTGAAAGAGAAGGGGCTGTATCAAGAAACGAAAGCCATTGGTGAAGAACGTCATAAAGGACGGGGTCGGCTTCATGAGGTCGCGTCCCCATATCCATAAGACTCATGGCGTTTTGCGCGAGAACCATTTTTTGATAATCGGATTGCGCTCCTAAAAAAGCTCGCTTGCGCTCCACCCCGGTGAGTGTTGGGTATTGCCTTCCTTGGACCAGAAGCGTATGCACTTCCCCAAGTGTTTCCAAATGAGGTGTAAGTTTTGCTAAAACTTTTTGTCCCCCACGGGCAAGAAACTCTATCTTGCCATAATCTTTCGTGTACATGGCGTACCAACGATCGACTTCTTTATGATCCCGACAAGAAAGAATGATGCCGGTTGTGGAAAAAAGAGTACTCATGACTCTTGAGAATGATTGAGAAATGCTTGAGTGATAAGCATGGCGGCAAGGGCATCTTCGGCAGCTTCTGCTCCTTCCTCGCGCTGCAGACGAATGCTTTCCGCTGTCGTAAAAGATTCGTCTTCTTCGTACACGGGAATTGTCAAAACGTCCCGCAAGCGTGTGATAAATCGTTTTGTTTTTTCTAACTGTTCGGTTCCGTGATGACCCCCTTGAGAAAGGGGAACACCCACCACAACCATATCAATACTTTCCGTTTCAATTTTTTTTTGAAGACAAGATATAATTTCTTCAACATGATTAGAAATAACATCTAAGGGAACGGCCACACGAACGTCAGTGTCTCCAAAGGCCAGTCCTATTTTTTTATCTCCGTAATCAATCCCTAAAACTCTCATAGAGGAAAAGGTGTCAAAATTTCCGCATACTCTTCTTGGATCACGATCGTCACTTCTGCATGGGCACTGATTTGGCAATCTTCCATTAACACAGCCCATCCGTCTTCTGCTGTGCGGACATGACAAGATCCAAGCCCCACCATAGGTTCTAAAGCGAGACACATTCCGGTGGTGAGTGTGACATCTTTATAATGATGATTTGTAAAATTGGGAATGTAAGGAGGCTCATGAACATCATGTCCAACTCCATGCCCGCCTAATGCTTCCACAATACCATACCCATAAGGACGAATAGCGGATTCGATAGCCTGACTGATACAAGAAAGTTGTTGGCCTGCACGCGCAGCAGACACTCCGTGAAAAAGTGCCTCTTGTGTAACGCGTATCAATTGCTCGGCTTGATGACTGATTTTTCCGACCCCGACCGTCACGGCCATATCTGTACACATCCCTTCAAACCAACATCCTAAATCCAATCCAACAACATCCCCCTCTTGAAGTCTGCGCTCTCGATTCCCTAAACCATGAACCACCTCTTCATTGATGGAAACGCAAAGAGCGCTGGGAAATGGAATATCTTCGGGAGAAGATTGATATCCTTGAAAAGAAGGGGTCGCCCCCATCTTTGTCAAAAAATTTTTTGCAACCATGTCAAGATCTTTGAAAAAAAGTCCAGGCTGAACAATAGAAATCACTTCCTTCATGGTTTGTGAAAGAATAAAACCTCCTCGACGCATCCGATCTATTTCTTCTGTTGTTTTAATGAGAGCCATAAAAAATCATGAGGTACGGAGAGCATCTAAAATACGCTGATGAACTTCCTCAACCGATCCAACCCCGTCAATTTCATAGACAATTCCTTGACGACGATAGGATCGAATCACAGGTTGCGTGTCTTGTTCATAAATCTCAAGACGTTTTGTAATGGCCTCCGGAGTATCATCCGTTCGTTGAATCAATAATCCCCCATCATGCAATGGGCAGGGGTCTTCTTTTTTGAAACCAAGCTTCGTGCTTGTGACATACCCGCAAACTGAACAGGTAAGACGATCTCCTAGTCGACGATAGGTTTCCTCCTCTGGAATCATAATCACAAATACGTGAGTGGGTTGCTCAAAAGTAAACGACTGATATTGTTCTTCGTTGCGTGGAAATCCATCCAAAATATACCCTTGTTGCGCATCGGGTTTCGCTAAACGCATTTGTAATACTTCCGCGGTCACCGAAGCAGGAACCAGTTCTCCTGATAATAAAATTTCGTTGATCTGCGAGCCTAAATCGGTTTTGGCAGCAACTTCATCTCGAAGCAATTGTCCCATAGAAAACATGGGGAGACGAAGAGATGCAGCTAAAAGTTTTGCTTGGGTGCCCTTGCCGCTTCCTTGCGGCCCGAGAAAGAGTATTTTCATTGAAGAGAAAATCATAGAAAAGAAAAAAGGTAGGTTTATTATCCCACCTTTTTTTTGGAAACGGAAGCGAATTAGGAAATTTCGTATTCGTGCATGGTCAGCTGGGATTCTACTTGTTTGACACAATCCACAACGACGGAGACAACGATGAGAACGGACGTTCCCCCAATCACCATATTCGATGTCCCTGTAAATTGTTGGACGACAAGAGGGAGAACGGCGATAACCGAAATAAAGGTGGCTCCTGCAAGTAAGAGACGGTTTGCCACATCTTTAAGATAATCAGCTGTATTTTTTCCCGGACGAATACCAGGAATAAATCCTCCGTGTTTTTGCAAATTCTCGGCCATGCGATCTGGATGAAAAATAACCGCTGTATAGAAATAAGAAAAAGCGAAAACAAGGATAAAATAGGTGACGCCATAGACGAGTTGGTTCTGAAAAACTTGGGTAAGCCAGATGGCTACAGTCTGCAACCACTCTGTACGAGCGTTCACAAAGAATTGAGCAAATGTGGTGGGGATCAAAATAAAAGAAATGGCAAAAATGATTGGGATCACTCCACCCATATTCAATCGAAGAGGAATATGTGAACTTACACCCCCTGCCAAACGGGATCCACGCACTTGACGTGCATATTGCACGGGCACGTGACGCTGTGCTTCGTTCATGATAACAACACCCACAATCGTTACGATCGTCACGAGAAGAAAAAGGATAAGGGTAACGAGTTGAGAGTAATCGTATACGGCAAAAACTTGTCGTAAAAATCCTGGGAGTCCTGCAATAATTCCAGCAAAGATAATGATCGATGTTCCATTTCCTACTTTTCTTTCAGAAATGAGTTCACCCATCCACATGAGAAAAACGGTGCCGGCCATCATGCTGATCATCGCCAACACAATCGTAAAAAGACTGTTATCACTCCAAAGCGATGCTCCTGTTTGACGCTGTAAAAGAAGCAGCATGCTATAGGCCTGCATGAGAGCGAGAGGAACAGTGAGATACCGCGTGTATTGATTGATCTTTTGTCGTCCTGATTCTTCTTTTTGCATCTCCTCAAGACGAGGTAAAATCATGGCAAGTAATTGAAAAATGATGGAAGCGGTGATATAAGGCGCCACTCCCAACGCGACCACAGAAAAACTTTCCAAAGTTCCACCTGAAAAAACATTCAATAATCCCAAAAAAGCATTGTTGCTAAATAAAGAACTCATGGCTGAGGAATCGATACCTGGAACAGGGATGTGCGCAGCAATGCGAAAAAAAACCAAAATAGCAAAAACAAAAAGAAGACTATTCCGCACGTCCCGAATACTCCAAAGACGTCGAAGTGTTGACATACGATTATGGAGTAACCGTTCCGCCCGCTTTTTCTATTTTTGCCTTTGCTTCAGCGGAGAAACGACACTCTTTCACAATTACTTTTATCGTAATCTCGCCCTTTCCTAAAATCTTCACAGGACGTGAGGGGGAAGAGATCAGTTGTTTTTCTTTTAATGTCCGTGGGGTCACCATCTGTCCTTCAATAAAAACTTTTGATAAAGACCCGACATTCACTACTTGAAAAGGTTGGGCAAGGGAGGTGAATCCACGTTGTTTTGGTGTCCCGAGCATCACCACACGCAGACCCTTCAGACGAAGACCTGATTTTCCACCGGAACGAGAACGTTGACCTTTTGCTCCGCGACCGGAATAGGTTCCTTTTTTTGAAAGCCCACGTCCAATACGCACGGAAGATTTACGAGATCCATTTTTTGGATGAAGGGTATGTAAAGATAAAGCCATACGTGTTTAATTCGTTTTTGAAGCATCTTGTTCCGCTCCTTTTTGATCAACAGGTCGTTTTCTTTCTTTTCCTTGCAAAGATCGGAGAGCATTGATTGTCGCCTTTGCAATATTCACTTTATTTTTTGAATTGGTAATTTTCGACACAGCATTTGCCACCCCTCCCAGCTCCAACAAAACTCGTACAGCTCCTCCCGCCTTTAATCCTGTTCCACGAGGCGCTGGTTTGAGTAAAATACAAGCAGAACCATACTTCATACGAATCATATGGGGCAGAGTTTCATTGACAATCGGGACTTGCAAGATACACTTTTTTGCCTGACGAAATGCTTTCTCGATAGCAACCTGAACGTCTCCACCTTTTGCGATCCCAAAACCCACTCGTCCCTTACGATCACCAATGACAAGAGCACAACGAAAAGACATACGCTTTCCACCTGCCGTCACACGTGTCACACGAGAAAGATCTAGAATTTTTTGTTCAAATTCTTTCGCCTCTGGACGATCTTTTTGTGATCCTCGACGGCCAGAACGTTGTGGTCTTCCTCCATGTCCATTTCCAAACTGTTTTTTTGGGCTCTGATTTTTCCCTTGTCCTTCCATATAATTAAATCGTTAATCCTGCCTCGCGTGCTCCTTCAGCAATCGCGGCAACACGTCCGTGATATAAATAAGGTCCTCGATCAAAAACAACCGATTGTATCCCAAAACTCTTTGCGCGTTCAGCAATAATTTTTCCTACCTCTCGTGCAATTTCCGTAGGAAGTTTCCCTTTTATTTGTGAAAAATCTTTATCTGAAGCGGAAACGATCGTTTTTCTTAATGTGTCATCAATTACTTGTACGTAAATGTGCTTCAAACTTCTTTTTACTGTTAAACGAGGGCGTTCAGTTGTGCCCTTCACACGAGCACGAACTCTTCGTGCACGAATTGTTTGATGTAATTTCTTCTGTTTCGTAGTATACGCCATACGATTATTCACCCGCCTTTGCGGCTTTTCCAGCCTTACGGCGAATGACTTCTTCTACATATTTTATTCCCTTTCCTTTATAGGGTTCTGGTTTGCGAATATTACGGATACGTGCCGCGGTTTCACCAATGAGTTGAGCTTCAATGCCACGAAGAGTGATAATATTTCCCTCAACCGAAGCTTCAATTCCTTTTGGAAGAGCGAAAGGGACCGGATGAGAAAAACCTACGTTTAAAACAATATTTTTCTCTAATACTTGAGCGCGATATCCGACTCCATTTATCTCCAACTTTCTCTCAAATCCTTCGGTAACTCCTTTTATCATATTTGCTAATATTGCGCGTGCCGTTCCCCATTGTGCCCGTTCATTTAAATCATCTTCATGAAGGATATGTGTTGTAATCCCTTTTTTCCCATCTTTTTCCTCAAAGGAAAAAACGATGCAAGAATGGAAGGTATTCTTGAGCTCCCCTTTTGGCCCTTGAACGGTCACCTCTCCATCTTCAGGAAGAGTGATGTTTACTCCAGAAGGAATAAAAATGATTTTCTTTCCAATGCGTGACATACTTCAAAACAATTAGGCGACTTCACAAATTATCTCTCCTCCCAATCGACGAACCCGAGCCTCTTTATTTGTCATCAGTCCATTGGAAGTTGAAAGAATGGCAATACCATAATCAGTTAATACTCTTGGCATCTCGGTTGATTTCGCATATACACGATGGCCTGGTTTGCTCACACGACGCAAATGTGTGATCACCGGTTGATGATTTTCTTCGTAGGAAAGTGTTATCTGTATTGTCGGATGTTTCCATTCAGAAGACTTTTCCGCCTTTTGAATATAGCCTTCTTTTTCTAAAATTTTTGCCACACCAAATTTTAGTCGTGAGTAAGGTACGGCTACAGTTATTTTTTGCGCATCCAATGCATTGCGAATACGCGCGAGCATGTCTGATAAAGGATCCGTCATCATAATAATTCTAATTACCAACTTGATTTTCTAACACCGGGAATTTCTCCCCGATTAGCTAGTTCACGGAAACAAATGCGACATAATCCGAAATCTCTCATAAATCCGTGATTACGTCCACAACGCCAACAGCGATTAACATGTCGTGTTGCATATTTTCGAAAAATCCGAGACTTTGCTTTTTGATTTTCTGTAGCCATAGGTTCGTTAAACTTGCTTCAAAGGAAATCCGAGATGCCGCAAAAGGGCTTCGGCTTCTTTATTGGTTTTTGCACTTGTTCCGACCGTGACTTGTAATCCATGAATTAATTCGATTTCGTCACTTCGAATCTCAGGAAAAGCGATATGCTCTTTAAAACCTATGGAATAATTCCCTTGGCCATCAAAACTTCTCACAGAAAGGCCTTGAAAATCACGAACACGCGGACAAGTGACTTTTATTAATTTTTCTAAAAAATCCCACATACGCAACCCGTGCAATGTCACCTTCCCTCCTACTATCATTCCTCCACGAATTTTAAAACCTGAAATGGACTTTCGTGCCTTTGTTTGTACTGGTTTTTGCCCAGTAATACGACGTAGCGTTTTTTCTGTTGTTTCTAAAAATTTGGCGTCTTTCAATCCTGCCCCAAGGCCAATATTCACTGTGACGTACTTTATAGTAGGGACAGCGTGAATATTTTTATAATCAAAATCTTTCTGTAATTTCGGAACCACTTCTTTTTTGTAATAATCTTTAAATGACATACATTTATTCGATATCTTCACGTGTTCCTTTTTTACAAATCTGACGAACCTTTTTCACTAAACCTTCCGTGTGAATCTTTTTAAAACCCACACGTCCTTCCACGCCAGATTTTGGTGAAATCAAACGGACATTTGAAAGATGAATGGGGGCAAAATATTCTATCTTTTGACCTCTTTGGCCTCCACGTTGTTTACGAAGATGCTTGATCGTCTTGTTCACACCCTCCACAATAAGACGTTGTGAGGGGGGGAAAACTTGTTGAACCTTCCCGTCCTTTCCTTTGTTTTTTCCGGTTGTGACACGTACATGATCACCTATTTTAATCTTCATACGATGGTGGATTACAAAACCTCAGGTGCTAAAGAAATAATTTTTGTAAACCCTTTTCCTCGCAACTCTCGTGGAACAGGGCCAAAAATACGCGTCCCTTTTGGTTCTTTTGTTTTTGAATCAATGATAACAGCTGCATTTTCATCAAATCGAATATACGTTCCGTCTTTTCTTCGTGATTCTTTTTTCGTACGCACCATAACTGCCTTTACGATATCACTTTTCTTTGTTGCACTATGTGGAACGGCTTCTTTAACAACTGCAGTGACAATATCACCTAAAATTGCGTAATGTTTGCGATATCCTCCATGAATACGGATCACCTGTAATTTTTTTGCTCCCGTGTTATCAGCAACATGAATCATTGTTCGGTGTTGTACCATAAAACCTTTTTAGGCGTATAAAACGCGCCATCGCTTATCTTTTGATAAAGGTCGACATTCTTTAAACGTCACCAAATCCCCTTCGTGATACTGACCTTTTTCATCATGAACTTTATAACGAAGACTGCGGACATACTGTTTCCCATACAGAGGGTGTGTCAGTGTACGATCAACCTGTACGACAATGGTCTTTTGTGATTTTGCAGATACAACCTTCCCTGTGAACTTTCGTTGGAGTTGATGTTGTTTTGTGGAAGACTTGGACATATTACTTCTCTAAAGTCTTTTGTCTTAAAAGGGTCTTTAATTGAGCAATCTCTTTTCGGACTTTACGAACCTGCCTCACGCGAGATAACTGATGAGAGGAAATTTGAAAACGGAAATCCATTTTTTGTGCTTGGCGATCTTGGATTTCTTTCTGTAACTGCACCACATCCATTGTCTGCATTTCTTTTTTACTCATATACTTTAACGCACTTCTCGCGTCACTATTTTAGCTTTTACTGGCAACTTATGAGCCGCCAATAAAAGAGCCTCCCGCGCTTTTGACTCATCAATACCATCCATTTCAAACAAAACCGTTCCTGGTTTTACGATTACAACGTAATGATCTACAGCGCCCTTACCTTTTCCCATTGGCATTTCTGAACCTTTTGTTGTAATAGGCTTGTCAGGAAAAACACGGATCCATATTTTCCCACCACGTTTTACAGATCGAGTCATGGCTCGTCGCGCAGCTTCTAACTGACGTGAAGTGACCCACGCGCCTGTAAGAGCTTTTAACGCATAAGAACCAAAAGCTATCGTCGTCGTTCGTGTAGCAATGCGCTTATTGCGTGCACGGCCTTTGTGCCATTTACGATGTTTTACTTTTTTCGGCATTAACATAAAACCTTCCTTTTATTCTTGACTCGCTTGACGAGTTTTTTCAAAAATTTCTCCACGATTAATCCATACTCTCACTCCAACCGCCCCATAAATAGTCAGGGCCATCACATGAGCGTAATCAATATCTGCGCGAAGATTTTGCAAAGGAATTTTTCCTGTTGCAATCGTTTCTGTACGTGCTATTTCTGCACCATTCAGACGTCCTGACATTGTAACTTTTATTCCTTCTGCACGAGATTTTAACACGCGCTCGATTGTTGTTTTCATTACGCGACGAAATGGCATACGCTTTTCAATGTCAAAAGCCATTTGTTGGGCAACAATCTGAGCAGACAATCCTGGTTGTGTGACTTCTTTTACATTCATTTGAATACTAACTTTTTTGCCGCGATAAAATCTGTTTCTTATTTCCTTTGTCAATTCTTCAATGCCTGAGCCTGCACGCCCAATCACCACACCTGGTTTTGCAGTATGAACCCAGATTTTTATATCTTGTCTTGATCGCTCTACTTCTATACGTTCCACCAAAGCTTCTTTTAATTTCTTTTGAAGGTATTCTCGAATTTGAATGTCTTCTTGTAAAAACGTCCTATAATTATTTTTTGAAAACCAAACACTTTCCCAACCACGGGTAACACCAATTCGGAATGCTTTAGGATTGACTTTATGTCCCATAAAAACTTGTCGTAATAAAACTTCAAAAAACTACTTTTCTTTTTATGCTTTTACTTTTTTAGTAGATGCTTTTTTAATTTTAGTCTCTGTATCCCGAGTGTCTAAAAGAATCGTTATGTGTGTTGTGCGCTTCCGAATAGGAGCGGATCGTCCAAAAGCCCGTGCCCGCCACCTATGCAAAATAGGACCCCCGTCTGCTGTAATATGTTTAATATATAAGCTCGTAGTATCTTCAATGTGAAAATTATGTCTTGCGTTTGCGATAGCAGAATTTAATAACTTTAAAACTAATCCTGCCGCCTGTTTTTTGGAAAAAGAAAGCTGTTGTTGAGCTTTCTCAACTTGCATGCCTCGAATTACATCGATGACATAACGAATCTTTCTTGGGGATGTTCGTAGATAACGAGCTTTTGCTTGGACTTCCATACGATATCATGTTTACGTAGTAGCAGGTTGTTGTTCTGCCTCCTTCTGCAATTTTCCTCCATGACGTACAAATTTACGCGTAGGAGAAAACTCGCCTAGCTTGTGTCCAACCATATTTTCTATCACACGTACTTGAATAAAATCCTTTCCATTGTGAACGCCGAAAGTAAATCCCACCATCTCCGGTGTAATCGTGGAGCTTCTTGCCCATGTCTTGATGATCGTTCGGTCACCCACTTTTAATTTCCCAATCTTTTTTAAAAGCTTGGGGTGTACGTAAGGTCCTTTTTTTAAACTTCGTGCCATACTTTTATCTTATTTACTTCCTCCAACGAAGCGTCCTGAACGACGTCGTTGCAGAATACGACTATCTGTTGATTTTTTTCCACGAGTCTTTACACCAAAAGCTGGTTTACCAGAAGGCGTCTTTGGATGTTTCAAACCGATTGAGTTGCGTCCTTCTCCACCACCGTGTGGATGATCGACTGGATTCATGGCTTTCCCTCGAACTGTAGGACGAATACCGCGATGGCGCATACGTCCCGCTTTCCCCCACCGAATCAATCTATGATCTGCATTTGAAACTTTTCCAATGGTTGCCATGCACTGTTTTGGAACCATACGTGTCTCTCCTGAAGGAAGACGAATAACGGCAAATGAACCTTCTACCGCCATCAGTTGCGCTGAAGCTCCTGCCCCTCGTACACACTGTCCGCCTTTCCCTGGAGTAAGTTCCACATTACAAACCTCCATACCAACTGGAATCATCTCCAAAGGAAAACGATTCCCGACACGTGCATCACCTTTTTGCAAAGAAGATATAATCATGTCACCAATTTTCATCCCATCTATGGCAAGAACGTAACGTTTTTCCCCATCAAGAAATTGAAGAAGGGCAATTCTTGCTCCACGATTAGGATCATATTCTACGGTCACTATCTTTCCTGGGATATCGTATTTGTTTTGTAAAAAATCTACGAGACGCAAGCGACGTCGTGCCCCTCCCCCTTGATGACGGACAGAGATTTTTCCACTGTTTGTGCGTCCTGCATGTTGCTTTCGAGTAATCGTAAGCTTCTTGAATGGTTTTTCATTCGTAATATCACTAAACGTATCTACACTTGAGATGCGTCTTCCCGCGCTTGTAGGTCTATAGTGTTTTACTGACATATCTCATCATTCTTATACCCCTTCGTATACATTAATAGTTTTTCCTTTGGGGAGAGTCACAATGGCTTTTTTCCAATTTTTCCTATTTCCTTGTCGGCGTCCAACATGAACAGATTTTCCTTTTTGATTTTGAATGCGCACACTAACAGGTGTTACCCCGTACATGCTCCGGATGGAAGATCTTACCTGTAGACGAGTGGAATTTTCATGGACTACAAATACATATTTACTAAGAGAGGAAAGAATGGAAGCTTTTTCAGAGACAAGTGGACGCAAAATAATGTTTCCTGCTTCTATACTAAAACCTCTTTTTCCTTTTTTCCCAACGACTACATCAGAAACTTTTTCCTTTTTTTCATCTTCTTTTGTTTCGTCGTCTTTTTGCTTTTTTGTAAAAGTTCGTTTGAGTAAACCCATAACCTTTATTTATGCAGATGTGTAAATGCTTGCAAGGTTGCCGTATCCATAACCACAAATTCTTTAGACAAAAGATCTACAATATTTATTGCCTGAACAGGAATGGTTTTAATCAAGGGTAAATTTCGCATGGTTTTAGCAATTGCTGCCTGTGATGAATCTAAAACAACCAGCGTCTTTTTTCCAAAACAAGGTAATTGTTCCAATGTCTTTACTGCATCTTTTGTCTTTGATCCCATGTGTTCAAATGAATCAATAATAATGAAAAGATTTTGAGAAACTTTATCTGTCAAAACCATCCCTAATGCTTGTCGTCGAGAAGCTTTATTCATACGAACAGCAAAATTTCTTTCATTCGTTGGGCCAAACGTAATTCCTCCACCCACCCAAATTGGTGAGCGTCGTGAACCGTGCCTTGCACGGCCTGTTCCCTTCTGATTCCACGGTTTCTTACCGCTTCCCGCCACTTCTCCACGGTCTTTCGTATGAGCAATCGCTACACGATTTTTTGCTTGTTGGTAAACAACTGCTTCATGAATTAAAGCTTTGTTTATTTTGACATCAAAAAAATTCTTATCCAATTCGACGGAACTTTTTTGATCACTGTTGAGATGAAAAACGGTTACTTTTGCCATACATTTTTCCCTTCTCGTGTTTTAAGAACGACAACACTTCCCCGTGCGCCTGGAACAGCTCCTTTCACAGCAATGACTTGCTTCTCTACATTTACAAAAACAATTTCTAGATTCTTTACTGTGACTTGTTGTGTTCCCATATGACCAGCCATACGTTGTCCTTTGACCACAGGTCCTTGGCGTTGAGATGCGATAGACCCCGGCATGCGCATTTGATCTTTTTGCCCATGACTTGCTGGTTGTCCAGCAAAATGATGGCGTTTCATAACTCCAGCAAAACCACGCCCCTTTGATATCCCAATAACATCAATTTTCATTCCTGGCTGAAATTGTGATGCTTCTACAATATTTCCACGTTCTTGATCAAAATGAGTAACACGGAACTGACGTAAAATGGATACCTGAGGAAGACCTTTTAAATGCCCTGCTTGTGGCTTCTTCAAATAAGTTGTCTCTTCGATGCCTAATTGCACATCTATAAAATCTTCTGCCTCATTTTTCTTAACAAAAGTTACCACATTTGGTTTTGCAGACAGCAAAGTTACCGGAATAACCGAACCATTCTCTTGAAAATGTTGTGTCATTTCTATCTTTTTTCCTATAAAAACAGGCATATATTTTGTATTGGTTCCTCTGGGGAACATGCTTGACAAAAAGAAAAAACCAGAAGGATTTGCTTTGTGTTTTTAAAGCAAAACCCTCTAGCCTTCAAAGTATTATCTGCTCTTCTTTCTTTGAAGGAAATGTTTGTGTAAAGAATTCTTACGCTCCCTATCAGCATTTTTGAAATCTTTGGAAGGTTTTCCTTAAAAAACTTGAGACATGATCTTTCTTCCACGTTTCGTAAATGCCATTTTTCACCACCTATTTTTCCATCTCTTCTTCATGAAAAAATAGGTGGTGAAAAAAAATTATGTTTTGATTTCAACGTCTACTCCTGCCGGTAAATTAAGACTTGATAGAGCATCAATTGTCTTTTCTGTAGGTTCAACAATGTCAATTAATCTCTTGTGAACTCGTATTTCATATTGTTCACGAGAATCTTTATGAACAAAGGTGGAACGGTTCACCGTATATTTTCGCTTTTCCGTTGGAAGGGGAACTGGTCCTAATATCTTTGCACCAGAGCGTTCCACGGTTTTCAAAATCGTCTGAGTCGCTTGATCGATAATCTTATGATCATGTGCTCTGATCTTGATGCGGATATGTAATTTTTCTTCTGTTTTCGTTGTAGTCACACGTCTTAAAAGAACTCAAAGAGGGGTTAAAAACCCCTCCTTTTATTATTGCTTACTTTATAATTTTCGTTACCACTCCAGCTCCTACTGTTTTACCACCTTCGCGAATAGCAAAAGACATTTTTTCTTCCAAAGCGACAGGCTGAATGAGTTTGATCGTGAGTTTCACACTATCACCGGGCATCACCATTTCGGTACCTTCTGGCAAAGTTACCTCTCCGGTTACATCTGTTGTACGAATATAAAATTGTGGCTTATACCCTTTAAAAAATGGCTTATGACGACCGCCTTCTTCCTTGGTAAGAGCGTAGACTTCTGCTTCAAACTCAGTATGAGGAGTGATGGAGCCAGGGGCTGCCAAAACCATTCCTCGCTCAACTTCTTCCTTACGAATGCCGCGCAATAACACTCCAGCGTTATCCCCTGCTTGTCCTTCACTCAAACTCTTGTTAAACATCTCAATTCCAGTAACAATCGTTTTTCGGGATTCCTCTTTAATACCAACAATTTCAACTTCACCGTTAATTTTAACGACTCCACGTTCAATTCGACCAGTAACCACAGTTCCTCGTCCTTCGATGGAAAATACATCCTCGATAGGCATAAGAAGTGGTTTGTCCATCTCACGCTTTGGCTCAGGAATATACTCATCCAACTTTTTCACTAATTCCATGATAGGTTTTGTTGCCTCTTCATCTGTTGGATTTTCCAATGCTTTTAATGCCGAACCACGAATGATGGGGGTATTATCTCCGTCATATTCATATTTTTTGAGCAAATCTCGTACTTCTTCTTCAACCAAATCAATAAGTTCAGGATCATCCACTTGATCAACTTTATTTAAAAACACCACAATAGTAGGAACTCCTACTTGGTGAGCCAATAAAATGTGCTCACGTGTTTGAGGCATGGGACCGTCAGCAGCAGAAACCACCAAAATAGCACCATCCATTTGAGCTGCACCCGTAATCATGTTCTTAATGTAATCAGCATGTCCTGGACAGTCCACGTGTGCATAATGGCGCTTTTCTGATTCATACTCACAATGAGCCGTCGCTATCGTGATTCCACGTGCTTTTGACTCTGGAGCTTTGTCGAGATCGTCAACACCCTTTTTCTGAGCACTCATCCCCTTTGAATTCAAAGTGGAAAGAATGGCAGCGGTGAGTGTGGTTTTTCCGTGGTCAACGTGGCCTATGGTGCCCACGTTAACGTGCGGTTTGGTGCGCGCGAAAACTTCAGCCATATTTTTAGCAAAAGAGCCTCTTTAGCTCTTATTTTAGATAAAAATTATTGTTGTTGAATTGATGCCGGAAAGTATAACAAAAGCCCAATAAACTTGCAAGGTTTCCGCCCACACCCCTTTTTCATTCAATAGGTTCAAGATAAAACTGTTCTTCCCCACCGTCTCCTACATCTTTTTCATTAGAAATACTGGGTTCTTTTGTTTTTTTTGTGTCCTCCTCATCTTTTGACTTTGCTTGTGAAAACATTTGGTATTGACGCTCCAGTTCCTCAAGCTCAGCAGGAGACATTTGTGATAAATCCCATGTTTCTGACGAACTTCCAGCCTCCCTCATAGATTCCCAAATATCGTTTCTTCCTTTCTCGTCTTGTCTTGGTTCGAACACTTGTTTGGAAATAAGGCTTTGTTTTGGAATCTTTAAATCCTGTAAAAGTCCTTCATAATCGGCAAATGGCATCAAGACAAAAGCTTCTTCACTATTAAAATCAACCAAAATGACTCGATCTCCTGTCTTTCGGATCATTTCAAAAATTTTTTTCATATAACTATTCATAACAGTCGCATTTTATCGAAGCATTCCCCTATGTCAAGGAAAATTCATTCACAATCACAATTCGTTTCACACAAGAAATAAAAAAATTTGTTATACTATTTTTACATTCTTATGGAAATCATTTCTTTTCTGGCTATTTTCCTCTTATTTTTTGTTCTACTCCTTAGCCTTTTTGCTTCTTGGTGGTTTATTTCCATGCTTATCCCCATCTTTCTGAAAGGTGGTCCCTTTGTTCCCACTAACTGGCAACGCGTAGAACAAATGATCAGAATTGCTCATATCACTCCTCAAGATCATGTCATTGATCTTGGATCTGGGGATGGACGCATCCTTCTTGCCGCACTTCAAGCTGGTGCAAAAAAGGCGGAAGGATACGAAATTCACCGAGGACTTGTCTCCCTTTCGCGATGGATGGCGAAAAAGAAAAAATTAGAAAACCGCCTTACCATCTACTGTCGTTCATTTTGGAAAGCTGATTTAAAAAATTGTGATGTGATTTTTCTCTACCAACTTCCTCTTTCCATGAAACTTCTAAAAGAAAAGATATTAAAGGAGGCGAAACCAAGCGCACGAATTGTATCCAATGGGTTCTGTCTACCTGATTGGATTCCACAACAAAAAGAAGGAGATATCTATCTTTATCAAGTTCCACAAAAAGAAAACTGAGAGGTCGACCTCTCAGTTTTTTCTATGAATTCTTGCCGCCTCTTGCCTCGATAATCGCTTTGGAAACATTCGAAGGCACAGGTTCATAATGATCAAATTCCATGGAATAACTGGCACGCCCCTGGGTAATGGATCGAAGTTGTGTTGCATATCCGAACATTTCAGCAAGAGGAACAAATGCCACAATCGCTTTAGAGCCGGATCGATCGGTCATCTCTTGTATTTGCCCGCGCTTTGCATTTAAATCACCCACAACCGTACCCATAAAATCCTCTGGAGTAACAACGTCCACCTTCATCATGGGCTCGAGCAAAACGAGTTTTGCCTTCTTGGCAGCATCTTGAAAAGCCATGGAACCCGCAATCTTAAATGCTGCCTCAGAAGAATCCACCTCGTGATAACTTCCATCGATCAACGTTACTTTTATGTCCAAAATGGGATATCCAGCGAGCACACCGCGATCTGCTGCTTCACGAATACCTTTTTCGATTGGATTGAAATATTCTCTCGGGATCACACCGCCCTTGATAGCCTCAACAAATTCAAACCCTTTTCCTGTTTCTAATTTTTCTACCTTCACAGAACAATGACCATATTGTCCACGACCACCTGTCTGACGGATATACTTCCCTTCTCCTTCTGCGGAACCGAGAATCGTCTCGCGATAAGAAACCTGTGGCTGACCAACATTTGCTTCCACATTAAACTCGCGACGCATACGATCGACAATGACATCCAAATGAAGTTCTCCCATTCCTGAAATAATCACCTGGTTTGTCTCCTCGTCTGTGCGAACACGGAATGTAGGATCTTCTTCGGCAAGTTTTTGCAAGGCGACGCCCATTTTTTCTTGATCCGCCTTTGTCTTTGGTTCAATGGCAATAGAGATAACTGGTTCAGGAAACACAATGGCTTCAAGCAAAACGGGATGATCAGGGTCACATAATGAATGACCAGTAAATGTATCTTTTAACCCCACAGCCGCAGCTATTTCTCCCGCATAGACTTCCTCGACCTCCTCACGGCTATTGGCGTGCATACGTACAATACGTCCAACACGCTCCCTATTGCCCGTTGTGCTATTAAGCACATAAGACCCTGCCTTCAATGTCCCGGAATAAATGCGAAAAAACACGAGCTTCCCTACATAAGGATCTGCAGCGATCTTAAAAGCCAAAGCGGTAAAAGGTTCATTGTCGTCTGCTTTGCGCTCTAAAGAAATGGAAGAATCTTCAGGGTCAGAACACTTGAGAGGAGGGACATCTAAAGGATTTGGGAGATAATCTACAACTGCATCAAGTAACATCTGTACTCCTTTATTTTTCAAAGCTGATCCACACATGATAGGAACAATATCCACAGCAATCACAGCCTTACGCAAACCACGCTTCAATTCTTCCAAGCTCAATTCATCTCCGGCCAAATATTTCTCCATGAGAGATTCGTCAGCTGTCGCTATAGCTTCTATTAATTTATCTCGATATTCTTTTGCTTTCACACGATATTCTTCGGGGATATCAGTCTCTTCGATCTCGCGACCAAGTTCGTCTTTATAAATAAACGCGCGCTGTGCAATAAGATCAATAATACCAACGAAATTACTCTCGGTCCCAATGGGAAGTTGTGTGGGATAGGCATTTTTTGTCAGACGACGATGAATGGATTCCACATCCTTAAAAAAATCTGCCCCTGTGCGGTCTAACTTGTTGATAAAACAAATGCGAGGAACTTGGTAATCATCTGCGTAGCGCCAGTTTGTCTCGGATTGTGGTTCTACACCCGCTACACCGTCAAAAATGACAACAGCACCATCAAGCACGCGTAATGAACGTTTCACTTCCACTGTGAAGTCAATGTGTCCTGGAGTATCAATCAAGTTCATACGATGCCCCTTCCAAAAACATGTCGTAGCGGCAGCGGTAATAGTGATTCCACGTTCCTGCTCCTGCTCCATCCAATCCATGGTCGCTTCTCCTTCATGCACTTCACCTATCTTATGTTTCTTCCCCGTGTAAAAAAGAACGCGTTCGGATACGGTTGTTTTTCCCGCATCAATATGCGCAATAATTCCAAAATTGCGCGTTTTTTCTAATGAATACTCGCGTGACATAAAAAATGATTAACGCGCAAAATGAGCAAAAGCACGATTGGCTTCTGCCATACGCTGCACGTCTAACTTCTTTTTGATAGCTTCGCCTTCATTGTTGGCTGCAGCAATAAGTTCATTGGCCAATCGATCGGCCATAGTCCTCCCTTTTCGTGCGCGAGCGGCCGCAATAAGCCAACGATAAGAAAGCATAACTCGACGCTCTCCTCGCACAGGCATAGGAACTTGATAGTTCGCACCGCCCACACGACGACTTTTCACCTCCAAAGAAGGAGTGGTATTTTTGATGGCTCGATCAAAGATCTCTATGGCATCCTGTTTTGTTCGTTCGCTGATAAAATCAATGGCATCGTACACGATGCGCTGTGCTATCGATTTCTTTCCATCCACCATGATGTAATTAATAAATTTGGCAATAAACAAATTGCCAAACTTTGGATCTGGCGCGATTACGCGCTTGGGAGCCTGTTTTCCACGCATAAAGTATTGGTGCCGATGAGTTTCTTCCCTGCGTGTGCGAGGTACTTCCCACCGAGCAATTTATAAAAAAATTATTTTTTAACTTTAGGACGTTTGGAACCGTAAAGAGAGCGACTGCGACGACGGGCATCAATCCCTTGTGTATCATAGACGCCTCGAACAATGTGATAGCGCACACCAGGCAAATCCTTTACACGCCCACCGCGAATCATCACGATGGAGTGTTCTTGAAGATTATGCCCCTCCCCTGGGATATATGCCGTCACCTCGGTTCCGTTACTTAAACGTACACGAGCAATCTTGCGGATCGCAGAGTTTGGCTTCTTTGGTGTCATGGTGGTCACTTTCACACACACCCCACGCTTAAAAGAGCTTCCTTTTTTCAAAATCGTACGCTTGCGATGAAGTGTGTCCATCGAATATTGCAAGGCTGGTGATTTGCTCTTCACCTTTGTACGCTTACGAGGTTTTCGAATAAGTTGTTGAACGGTTGGCATACCAAAAAATCAAGGAAAAATTAAAAATCAGCGCGGCTAAGATAACATATCCCTTTGGCAAACGTCAATCAGCCACAGTTGATTTTATTGAAAAAAACTCACCAAAAATAAAAAAATCAAATAATCACCGAAGATCGCACACCAATGCGTTTATCCCGGCCACGAGAACCATTTATACGCAAATCCACCTGAAGACCCTCTTTATACCAAGATGCACAAGGTACAAAAACAACAGATTGAAAAAAAGATCCAATGAGACCTGTCATGCTTTCCCTGCCGTTTGTCCAATCATCCATGGGTTGTTCTGTTTCCTTAAGATGGATCATAAAAGCCAAAATCCAATCTTCAGGAGTTAATCCGAATTCCTGAAAGTAAGGAGAGTCTGGATCATCTTTGGATTTCTGGAGAGTAGAAAGATGTTCATTAAGAGTTTTATTTACTTCCAAAGAAGGACGAGGAATTCTTTTTCCGTGGGTTGTTCCTTCTCCTTTTCGAGGAATAGAAGCAAAACCTAGAGAATGTGAATCTGTTGGGTCAGAGGGCTGGAGAAGATGAACAGTCCAACCGGGGAACCGCTCGTTGGCTTTAAGAATCTGTATTTTTGTCTTTCCTTGATGCTCTTTCAGATCAAAAGACTGTGGATAATAGACAAGGTTTGGGAAATCCCCCATATCTCCTCCTTGATAGTCTTCCCATGCAAAGAGAGGATGATCAGTATTAAGATCAAAGGATGGGTGATCCTTCTTGTACTTAAGAAGGAATTGTTCGAGTGTTTCTCGGAGACTATCAAGGCTCATACCAAAGGGAACAAGGAGGAGTTTAGTAAAGCCTTGATCGTGTTTGGTGTGGAGAGTCTCACGGCGTTCAAACAGACGCATGGCGATTTGTTCCAAAGTGGGAATGGGATAGGTGTTACCATCTATGCCTGGGATGGCTCCGCTTTCTAAAATCCCCACGTCCTCAAGAAACTCGACTTGGGAATCATATTGCTCTTTGAGATGATAATGCGCTTCGGCATATTCGATGGCTTCCTTCAAATCTATTTCTTTTTTCTTGGGTTCTTTGTGTTTTACGAGATACTCAAAGCGTTCAAGAAGGTCGGCAAGCCGCTCAAGGTCTTGGGTGGAAAATTTGCTGGTAGCCTCGCGGAGAGCAGCAGGTTTGGTAAGGGATTCTTTTGGAATCCCGTGAACTTTTGTAAAATCAATAATCTCTTGTCGTAGAGTTTCAAAATGCGCGTGGTGTTGTTCGGGCAAAGAATCACGGACGCTTGAAACCGAAGAAAGGATGGCTTCATGGAGAGCCATGGACGGAACAGTTTCAGGTGAACGAAAAAAAGGGGACATAAACTCCTACGAACTGAAAATGAAAAAATAAAACAAATCGCACCGATCACCAACGAGAAAATTACAAAACAAAAAAGAAGGTTCGCTAATAAAGAAAAAAATGTTCAAAGGAGTCAACAAGGAAAGAAACACCAGAAGTAAAAGAATTTGAGGACCATATGTGGCAATCTTTATGCGAAGAGCTTGATACCGTGGTGCGTCAAGTAAGGCATCCAACAGTTTTGATCCGTCAAGCGGATGAATAGGGATTAAATTGAACATCATCAAAAATAAGTTGATGAGAACGAGAAGAAACAAAAATACCACCAAGAGATTGGTTGGCGTAAATAAAGATTGGATAAGGAGAAACCGCAAGAGAATGGCTGCTACGGAAGCAAACAATAAATTCGATGCCGGCCCGGCAAGAGCCACAAGTACACTATCCCATTTTGGATAACGAAAATTATAAGGATTAAATGGAACGGGTTTTGCCCAGCCAAATCCAAAAAATAAAAGCGGGATAAGCCCTAAAAGGTCAATGTGCGCGAGAGGATTGAGTGTCAGGCGATTTGCCCGTTCGGCTGTGGAATCCCCGCGCCAATGTGCCATGAGCGCATGGCTAAACTCATGAAGAGTAAGGGCGCATAAAATCGCCATGACCCATACAAGAGCCAAGAAAGGATTCTGAAACAAAAGAGAAAAAATTTGCATAAAATTATTCAGAAACGCGACAAATATCTGCCCCAAGCCCCTTTAATTTTTCCTCCAACCGTTCATATCCACGATCCAAATGTTCAATCCCGGACAAGACAGATTCCCCTTCCGCGACAAGTGCAGCCACAACCAAGGCCAATCCCGCACGAATATCAGTCACAACAACAGGAGCCGCCTCTAAAATCTTTGGGCCATTGATCACAGCGGAATGACGAAAATTCATTCCACGGAATCGACAGGGCAATTCTCCCAAACACTCGTGGAAAAGAGTAATATCCGCCCCCATCTGACACAACGTATCTGTATATCCAAAACGTTCTTCAAAAACCGTCTCGTGCACCACACTCGTCCCTTGCGCTTGTGTAAGCACCACAACAAACGGCTGCTGCCAGTCTGTGCGAAACCCGGGCCACGTATCCGTCTCGATCTTGATCCCCGCAAGTGGTCGAGGAGCTGCAAACCACACACCTCCTTCCCGCACTTCATACGCTCCTCCAATGCGTCGAACCGTATTTAAAAATGGAATGAGATGATCGTGCACTGCGCCTTTTACAAATACTTCCCCTTTTGTTGCAAGAGCAATACACGCATAACTCACAGCCTCAAGCGGATCGGGCATCACTCTCACACGGCACCCATGCAAACGTTCCACTCCGATGATCTCTATGCGACGATTCACCCCAAGCTCAATAATCCCTCCCATGTTCTGCAACATTTTAATAAGCTCGATGATCTCCGGTTCAATCGCGGCGTTTTCGATAACCGTTCGCCCCTTTGCGAGTACAGCCGCGAGAATGGCAGATTCGGTCGCACCCACCGAAGGATAAGGCAAAGACAAAACCACTCCTTTCAAACCTTTGGGAGTTGTCGCGCGATAACCATCCGGTGTCTGTTCGATCACAGCCCCCATGCGTGACAACACATCAATATGCCAATTCACGGGTCGTGGTCCTATTTGATCCCCAACAACAACCGGAACAAACGCCTCCCCTACCCGATGCAAAAGCGGAGGGATGGCAAGTACACTGATGCGATTTTTTCGTGTCTGCGTCACCACTTCAGTTTGTGCAATCAAAGGTACACGGATCGTCAGGGTATGATCGCTCCATGAAGTTTCCCCTCCCACAATTTTCAAAATCTCCTCGGTGATCACCGTCTCCTGTTGTTGGGGCATGTTCTCCAAAACAACCGTCTCATCGGTCAGCAAAGAAGCGATCATCATTTTTGAGGCAGCGTTCTTAGCACCGGAAAGTTCCACTTCCCCGCGCAATGCTTTTCCTCCTTGAATATGAAATGTTTCCATAAAAAATAGGTTAAACGATCACAGAGGAACGAGTACCTTCGTACACTTCACGACCGCTGGGATCACTCGCCCTGAGGATAACCCAATGACTAACACGGCTCCAGAACGCACCCAGCACATCAGCGGAGGAACGAAAAAAAGCTTCTGTAAAATAAGACATGCTTTCTGTGCCGTTTCCAAAGTTATCCAGTGGTTTTCCTGTTTCTGTAAGGTGAATCATAAAGGCTATGATCCAATCTTCGGGAGTCATGCCTGTTTCACCATGATAGGGAGAGTCTTCATCCTCTTGAGCTTTTTGAAGAATGGAAAGATATTCATTGGGGGTTTTGTTTGCTTCAAGAGGAGGTCGAGGGACGAGGTCTCCTTGGGGTGTTCCTTGGCCTTGTCGGGGAATAGGAGCAAAGCCCGGGGAATATGAATCTGAAGGATCGGAAGGCTGGAGAAGATGAACAGTCCAACCGGGGGTTCTCAATCCCTTCTCTCCTGCCACCCCTGCAAAGGCAGGGGTCCATCGTCCTTGGGCTTGTTCTACGAGTATCTGCGCTTTTGTCTTTCCTCGATGCTCTTCCGGATCAAAAGACTGTGGCTCATAGACAAGCTTTGGAGAATCCCCGATATCTCCTCCTTGATAATCTGACCATGCATTGAGAGGGGCATCAACAAAAAGGTCAAAAGAGGGATTCTTTTGTTTGTAGGAGAGAAGAAATTGTTCGAGTGTTTCAAAAAGGGTATGAAGGCTCATGCCAAAGGGAACAAGAAGAAGTTTGGTAAAGCCTTGGCCGTGTTTGGTTTCGAGCTCTTTGCAGCGTTCAAAAAGACGGACAGCGATTTGTTCGAGTGTGGGGATGGGATATTCATTTCCATCTATGCCCAGGATGACTCCTTCTTTGAGAATACCCGCTTGTTCAAGAATGGCGACTTGAGAAGCGTATTGTTTTTCGAGATGATAAAATTCTTCGGCATACTCGAGGGCTTCGGTATAGTCTTCTTTCTTTGGTTCCCCATTCTTAAGCAGATATTCAAAGCGTTCGAGAAGGAGAGCGAGTCGCTCAAGGTCTTGGGTAGAAAGTTTGCCGGTCGCCTTGCGAAGGAGATCAGGCTTGCCAAGAGATTCTCTGGAAATTCCGTGAGCTTTTGTAAAATCAATAATCTCTTGTCGCAGAGTTTCAAAGTGTGCGCGGTGTTCTTTGGGCAAAGAATCACGGGCGCTTGAAACCGAATCCATGATGGCTTCGTGGAGGTTTGCTGAAGTGCGCTGGCCCTCTGCCTCCGCAGGGATGGCAGACGGAAAAGATTCCAAACTTGGTCGAAAAAAAGAATTCATAGATACCCACGGGCAAGCCCGTGGTGCTTTACAGGTCAAGCTTCGCTTGACCTGAATCCTGGTCTTGCTGGAATCTTATGTACCGAAGGATTTTTGCTTCATCCAGACCTACAGTGGAGATAAGATAACCGGGAGACCAGACGATATTTTCTTTCCAATACACTTTATTAAGCCAGGGAAATGCCTGGCGCAGGTGACTTGCGGACTTTGCTTTTATCTTTCCTATTACTTCCGAGGCAGCATACTTGGGTGGAATGATCATGAGAATATGGATGTGATCCTGTTGGATATTCTCTTCGATAAACTCCACACCAGGCATTTCCCTAAGAATCTTTGGGAACAGTCTACGCAAATAGGTCGCAAGACCAGGATTGAGGATACGGCGTCGGTACTTTGGTATCCAGATGACATGATATTCAGTTCTATAGGCACTGTGGCCTGAAAAACGTAATTCCATGTTGTCATGATACCAAAGTCCCTCCACCGAGAAGAGGGTACGTCATTCATCCACGGCTAAAGCCGTGGTGTTCTGATGGGGACATGAAAATTATGCAACGAACCATCCTGCAGCATACACACCGCTCGCTGCGAAAAAAACCGGAATAATCCAATCCAGATAATTCAAAAACCAAAGCTCTCCGCTATACATGTATCGAAAGACCACCACTTCGATCAAAAACAAAAACACCATGGCAATGGCCATTGTGCTGAAAATGGAAAAAAATGAGAAAAGAGAAAAGTAACAAAGAAAAACCAGAAAAAATGCTCCTCCCACCACAAGATAATGCCAGAGGATATACCAAAACCGTGAGAGTCCGTGAAAGATATTGACGAACACTTCCACCAATATCCAGGCCACTCCCACATGCACTCCTAAAAATAAAAGAGGGAAAAATACCGTCATAAGCGTACGAAGAGCTTGTTTCAATGTACCTCAACCTGTGCGCGCTGAAAAGCGGATATTATTTCCCGATGATTTTTGGTTGACGAAAAAGAACTCCGGCAAAATAAATAACACTCGTTGCAATAAACAAAGGGATCACCCAATCAAGATAGGTGTAGTGATACGGTTGTGCATCGGGAAACGCCAATGTCCAAAAAACTATTTCTGCCGTGATATAGGCAAGCACCGCAACTGCCGCGGTTGTAAACGGGTGAGCATTTTTGTAAATCTGATAATACCCGGTAAAAACAATGCTAAACAACGAGGCCGTAAAAAAAATATGCGCGGAGACTGTGACCCAAGAGGGAGCCCCTTGCAAAAACCGCATCAAACCGCTCACACTTCCCCAACTCACCAAGGAAGCCAAAATAATCGGTAATAAAGATTGTGATTCCAAAGAAGGAGAAGACATATTGTTTTTACTCTACTGCTCTTTTGATAAGACGCAAAGGGAAAAGGTCACAACAATGACCGCTGCCCAGTGAAACGATGTACCGCTTCGCGATAGGCACAATAATCGCAATCATGCGTTGGTACAGGAATCTCTTTGCTTTTCAAACACGCGGAAATTTTTTCAAGTGTCGGTTCTACCCATGTATCGTCTCCGCAATAAGCAATCAATTTCACATCAAACTCCAATTTACCATCAAAAGCCTTGCGATCGGTCTGTCCGTTGCAATACACAAAATATCCTGTCTCTGAAACATCAAATGCATTACGCCGTAGTAACCACTGGTACATTTCCATTTGCCGTTTATAACTCATTTGCCAATCTGCTCCAATTCCCACCTCCCCCACCTTACTTGTCGCTTTGTAGTCTACGACGATCACCTTGTCATCCTCCCCCATCCAAAGGTCATCCACTCCACCGGTGACAAGAAAATTTGTGGAAGGATGAAGATAGATGACCCCATGTCTCAGAGCATCGCGCCACTCGTCCATACGTTCATGTTGAAACGGCACGGCCTTGATCCCATAGGCTTTCATAAGCGGATGCCTTGATCCTCGCGCCCTGTGCATATCAAATTCTTTTTTGAGAAGTGTGTCTACGGCATTATTTAAATTAAAAGGAAAACTGGGAGGACGCCCCACACCCAAACGACGATCCAAATAAAAACAACAAGGACACTCGATGAATAATTCAATCTTGGATCTGCTTAATCGAAACGGCTCTTTGTGTTTTGGATCAAACAGGCGATGATATCGTTGTCTGTTTTTCATAATGCAGGATGTTCCCTCTGTTCTTCTGATGGAGCATTTTGTTCATGCACATTTTTTCCTTGTTCTCGCAACACTTGTTTTTGTCTGCGACGTAATAGAGCCAGATGTTCGGACAAAAAATGGATGTCTTCTTGCAAACGATCAAGAGATTCGGGATCGTTTGTTGTCTCTTTTTGTTGAAGCGCTTGTTTGATCAATGCTTCTTTGCTTGTCATCTGTTCCTCCAATAAGACGGCTTCGGATCGGGAACCGTAAATCGCTTGCGCATCAGAAAGAGAAAGAGCGGGATTCCATGATTTTATTTTCATAGGATAGATAGTTCTTACATCATACCGATTCTTTAATGGAGGAACAAACAAAAAATCCTGAAACACGTTCAAGATTTTTCTGTCGTCTCTTTCTCTTCTTCATCCCTAAGTCGGGCTAGCCGGACTTGAACCGGCGGCCTCTTGCACCCCATGCAAGCGCTCTAGCCTACTGAGCTATAGCCCGACTCAATGATGAAAAAGATCTGTCTCTTTCTCGTCTGATGTCCGGTATTATAACGACTCCTTTCAGAAACTCAACTTTTCTCCCTTCTTAAAAGAAAAACTCGCCGGTTGGGGCGAGCCGTTCCCCCTAGGCGGGGGGTGGAGCGGAATGCTCCGAAAAAATAGTGGGTGCTGAAGCCTCCGCTTCTTCTCGTGGTAAATGGTTACCGCACTCTCTCCACTCGATCAAGGACTGCCGAAGCGCTGTGGCAAGTCCGATCGAAGGATCCTGTTCCATGAGTTCGCATGCACGCATGCGGAGCCGTGTCTCGACGGCATAAGCGAAAGAGGCGTCATCCCAGCGGGAAAGGAGTACGCGACGGAACACGGAGAGAATGTGTATACCGCGCGGTGAAGTGAAAGAACGAAACTCTTCTTGCATGTGGCTGAAGATCTCCTGTTTGGTGGAAAGAAGAGGAAAAAGTGCCGGCTTTACCCTCCCATGGAAAGTGCGGCCGGCACTTTTGATCTATGCATGTCCCTTGGCGCCTGTCGCATTGGGCCAGGGTGCGACAGCGGATCTTTGGCTAACAGCATCCAAGTCCTTGACTGACCGGGTATCTCATTCCGCCCTTGATCATGGCTCGGTAGGTAGGCGGAGGCTGGCGCCTCGGGGGCGCGACAGCCGCCGTAACCGCAGATCACCTTGAAGCGCGGGGACAGGATGTACGTGGTCGCCTCCTTTCGTGAATCCCTCGGATTGGCCCGGGGGAGCGACATCCTGACAACCCGTCGCAGAAATTGTAGAGATCAAATACAAAATAGACAAGGGTTTCTGTCCACTCATAACAAAAAAGAGATGATATCTGTCATCTCTTTTTTGTAAAACCTGATGTTAAACAACGATTCCTGAACGTAGCCCGGTATCAGGATAATGTGTGCGAGGATCTGTACGACTAAAAATTACCTCTCTTCTTCCTTTGTTCCACCCGGAAATAGGTACGTTAATAAAATATTGAGAATATGCGCCTGTAAGATGACAATAGCTTTCGGTGTTTGTAGGGTTCAATACATCGTCAAGGGGTTTTCCTGTTTCCTTAAGATGAAGCATAAAGGCCATGATCCAGTCCTCGGGAGTAAGACCTGATTCATTATGATAAGGAGAGTTTTCATCTTCTTCCGCTTTTTGAAGGATAAAAAGATATTCATTTGGGATTTTGTTTGCTTCAAGAGGGGGACGGGGGACGATATCTCCTTGGGATGTTCCTTGGCCTTCGCGGGGAATAGAAGCAATACCTGTGGGAGTTTCGGTATCTTGTTCGTCCAGGTTTGAGGGTTGGAGAAGAAGAACAGTCCAAGCTTTACGTTCTCTATCACCATGAACCCGACCCAAGGTATTTTTTTCTTCTTCGAGTATCTCCATCTTTGTCTTCCCTCCATGATTTTTATCCTCGAAAGACCCAACTTCATAGACAAGTCTTGGAGAATCTCCTATGTCTGCTCCTCGGTATTCTTCCCATGCCCAGAGAGGTTGATTGGTATCAAGATCAAAGAAGGGGTGAGATTGTTTGTAATCGAGGAGAAATTGTTTGAAGGTTTCTTGGAGGATATCAAGACTCATGCCAAAGGGAACAAGGAGGAGTTTGGTAAAGCCTTGATCGTGTTTAGTGCGTAGGGTCTCGCGGCGTTCAAAAAGACGCATGGCGATTTGTTCCAAAGTGGGGATGGGATAGGTTTTACCGTCTATACCTAGGATGGCTCCTTCTTTGAGAATTCCTGCTTGTTCGAGAAGGTAGACTTGGAAATCATATTGCTCGTGAAGATGATAAAACACTTCGACATATTCTAAAGGATCTGTGATTTCCTTTGGCTCTTTGTGTTTTACAAGATACTTAAAACGCTCAAAAAGGGTAGTAAGTCGTTCAGAGTCTGGGGTGTTGAGTTTCTTTGCCGCTTCAAGGAGAGTATCAGATTTGGACAGCGCCTCTCTTGGAATCCCGTGAGTTTGTGCAAAATCAATCATCTCTTGTCGGAGAGTTTCAAAATGTGCGCGGTGTTGTTCGGGTAAAGAATCACGAACACTTGAAACCGAAGAAGAGAAGGCTTCGTGAAAAGCTGATTCACCTAAAGCAACCGTCATCTCGGGCTGATCAGGTGCTGGTTGTATAACAGCATCTGGTGGAATATATCCTCGCTGTTCTGACATAAATGTTTTCTTTAAATTTGTGAGCAATGATGCGTTTAGTGTACCCCCCCCCCCGAGGTTTGGAGCAAACAATTCATCCACAACAAAAAACAGCCGTAGCAAAACGGCTGTTTGTTCTCTGAACCTTATTGAATATCCAGCCGGCTGATATACTCGTCCACCAAAGCGCTGATAACGCTTCGGGAAAAATCCTCACCAAAACTCTCGGTCATTTTTATCATTAACTGCCGACGCAACATATCCGGTCTGAAGGCTAAGGAGGCACTTCTTGATGTTAATTCACTAGCTGCACTTTGCACCGCCATCTGCGCCTCGGAAATTTCATCTTCAATGGAGCGCATAAAATCACTATTAATGATTTCTTCACTCACACCAAAACGATGAGCGATTTCTCGAGCTTTTTGAACATGTGCTCCAAAATCACTCCCTTCATCTCGCGAAAGCCAATACAAACGAACTTCGTTTTGAATATCTCGCAAAGGTATTCCGGCTTCGGCCATTTTCTGTTCTTTCAAGGCAGCAGCTCCTCGATCAACTCCAACCTCCATTGGCATTCCTTCTTTTTTTAAGATGTCTTCCCAATGAGAAGCAAGTTCTTGATCACTCATATATTTTTATTAAAACTTATACGCGTACCTTTCATTATAGATAAAAAAACAGCCGTGGCAAACGGCTGTCGCATAAAAACACTTCTACTTTCTGTGTGTCATGACCTTTGGCACGTCCCCTATCGGCCTCCCGTTTTGTCTCCACTTTAACATCTTTGGAAAAATTTCTTGCCAGGATTTTCCCAAAAAAAGCTTTGGATAAGCGGCCATGGCCTCAACCATGGACAAATCCAGTTGCTTTTGTTCCAAAGCTGACAGGATGCCGGAAAGCCATGCACATCCAAACGTATGAATGAGATAAAGAACTAATCGGTGATTCATGCCATTGCGCAACGCTCGGCAACAAAGACAAATGCGCCAGCACTCCAGTCCATGACGAACAAACATCTGTGTAAAAAAGTCCGGAGTGATTCGAGCAGACGGCTCCATATGTCGGCACTCGAGAAGAACGAGGCCAAAGAGTTCTGATGTGTCGGAAACGAGCAGAGAACTTTGCGCGACCGGAAGCGCGTGCTGCGCAACATAGGACGAAAAATCCTCTGCATAACGCTCGAGCATACGCACCATCATGTGATGAATCCACGCGTCACGACGAAGAGAGATGTCGGTGTACAAACCGGGAGGAGAGAGATGCCCGGCCTCAACAAAATGCCACGCACCATCGGAAGTAATAATGGATAGCGGATGCACAGTCACCAAATGTCCGGATTCTTTGTACACAAAACCGTCCACCCAAGCCTGCAGATCACGCATCATGGACAAGGTGTGATTGGCTTGATGCATATGCCACCCCCCGCGTTCGATAACCCACAACAGATGGAAACCACGCAGAGGAACTTCGGGGCTATAAGAACGATATTTGTCCACAACTGCAACCATCGCATGCGACAAATAGCGATATTGTTTTTTAGATTCGCCCTCGGCTTGACGCAACAAGGCCGGGATCAACAAAGGTTCAAACGAACGCGGAACCCGAAAAAGATCAAAAAGCAAAGTTCGCAGTGAAGCGACAATATGATTCTTGTCGTTCACATACCCAAATAATTCCTGATAAGGCCTTGTGGATAACGCCGGTCTCCCCTGTTTTTTGCTTTCCATTTCCTACTCCTCTGAAAAGAACTGATCTAAGACTAACGCTCCCTCCTTTTTTGAGCAAGAAAAAAGAGGCCCTTTAAGGGGAGACCTCTTCGTACTTGATACGCAAAATACCCAAAGAACAATTTGCGCAATCGCGTGTGCAAACATCCAGGTATTGTAATGTCCGACACCTCTGACGCATCACCTTCCCGATCGCTTTTCCAAAACACTCTCTTTGCCCACGCATCTTCTGCCACATATTCACGCAATCCCGAATCATAACGGGAGGAAATCCTGCAAGATCATCAGAGACATTCCAAAGTGCATCCATCAATTCCTTGGTCATATGACCTTCTTCGAGCAAAATGGAAAACAAAGGATAATAATTGCCCGAGTAAGCGGAAAGAAGTTGGATAAACCCTCGTGCGTCTGTGTGATGCCGTCCGCACCACAACAGGGTTTGCCAAGCTTGTTTGATAAAATAAGGATCCTCGGAAAAACGCCCGTGAAACTCCCCCAACGTCTCTTGTTGATGCCAAAGAATGTCACTCAATGGCCCCACAAGGCAGACAAGATCCGTGGACGCTTCAACATCTTCGAATGATTCCTCTACTCGCTGGCCTCCCAGAAGTCGGATCACTTCTGTATACAAATCATATGTCCACCGAGAGGTTACCTTCATATCCGGCAGATCGGACATCTGCGCCACTTCAACCATTTCACAGGCCACACGACCGATCACCTTCCCATCTCGTGGATAACGAAAAGAAAATCCCCATTCTTCTGCAACGGCCAGGGCACTCATGGCCAGATAAAATTCCCCGTTCCAAAATGTTACATACTCTCCGATCACTCGATGAACGGAAACAGAAAGCGGATCCCCTCCGGCTATATTTTTTGCCTGACGTAAAAGGCTTGTCTGTACATACGGAATCGCTTCTGGAGAAATGTGTACGGCTTCACATAGATCCGTGATCATGTGTGCCACGACTTCAGGATGAGAATCAGGATGTTCCATAAGCAGGTTGGAAAGAACGGAAAGATGCTGCATGTTGAACCCTCCTTCTCAAGATGGCAGCTCACCGTACGAAAAAATGTCGGTGAAGTCAAACGAAAAATCCGACACGTATTGTCGGATTTCAGCAACCCATGGACATGAGACTGCGCAGCGTGTGCCAAGAAAGATGAGAGTCAGCATCTGATCTTTGTCTGAAAAGAGGGACCTCCTGTGCAGAAGGTGAGCTTTTTTTTGAATCTGTCTGAAGCTCACAAACGTCGTCTCTGACCGGAATCTTCTCTGGTTGAAAAAACTGGGGGTATGGAACATCACACATGTACGTCGCTCCTTTTGAAAGAACGAAAAGAGCCACCGTGGTACGGTGGCTCGGGGTGGTTGATGGAACAAGAAAACTAGACCCAAGTCACCGCAAGGATAAAAAAGAAAAAGCAGAATGTAAAAACATTCTTGCTAACACCTTGTAAATGGCTGGTCAGATAATCCATACCTCTTTAGAGTATCGAGCAAAAAATATCCTGTCAAACAAAAAATCGTCCCACTCCATATGGAACGATTTTTACTTTTATTCTAGACTCCTTGTCCAAATACGTACCGATCGGAAATCTTTTCGTATGTGAACAGTTCATCCTGATTAAAGAAACGATCGATTTCTTTGGATGCATTTTCCGGAGCGTCAGATGCATGTACAAGATTGGAAGGTGTGTTCATAGAAAGATCCGCACGAATGGTTCCGGCATCAGCCTCGCGAGGATTGGTAGATCCTACGATCTTGCGCACCTCGGCAATCGCATCCCATCCTTCAAGCACCATACCAACGACCGGTGTCTGCATCATGAACTGTTTAAGGTCTCCAAAAAAAGGGCGATCCGCCAAATGGGCATAATGCTCATTGAGCAAATCATCAGTGAGACGAATGAGTTTCATTCCAACGATTTTGAGTCCTTTACGCTCAAAACGATGCACGACTTCACCAAGCAAATCGCGTTGCAAGGCATCGGGTTTTAACAAAATGAGAGTACGTTGTATGTCAGCCATAAAATTTTTTAATAAATGTGCCAATAAAATATCACTGGGAGACGGAAACGACAAGCGTTTCCAATAAACTCACAAGCAAATCAAATAATCATAGAAGTACGGATACCGACCTGTAAATTTTTATCTCTCAAAATATCGTGATCTAAAATAACTTGGAGGGAAGACTGATCCCATCTCCCTTCCATAATAGTCTCAAAAGAAGAAAAAACCTCACTAAAACAGCAGGCACTCTCTTTTTCTGATAAAACATCGTCCAAAGGTTTTCCTGTTTCAGAAAGGTGAATCATAAAAGCCATGATCCAATCTTCAGGAGTAAGCCCTGTTTCACCATGATAGGGAGAGTCTTTATCACCTCGAGCTTTTTGAAGAATAGAAAGATATTCATTGAGAGATTTTCCTGCTTCAAGAGGAGGTCGAAAAACGAGGTCTCCTTGGGGTATTCCTTTGCCTTGTCGGGGAATATGAGCAAAGCCTGGGGAATATGAATCTGAAGGATTCGAGGGTTGGAAGAGATGCACCCTCCACCCAAGAAAAGAAGATAAATCTTGAAAGGAATCATCAAGGATTTCTCTCTTAAAATAGCCTCGATGTTTTTCCTCCAATTTTGGGAAATAACTAAGTTGGAAATGGTCTGTATTCCAAACCCCGTATAATTTAATGACCTTATACCTATCAAGTTTAAAATCAGGATGTGCTTCACTATAAAGGCTCGCAAAAAAACTGAAAGTCCCAATGAGATCTCTAAGGCTCATGCCAAAAGGAACAAGAAGAAGTTTGGTAAAGCCTTGATCGCGTTTAGTCTCAAGAGTCTCGCGGTGTTCAAAGAGACGAGAAGCTATTTGTTCCAAGGTGGGGATGGGATAGGTTTTACCGTCTATACCCACGATAGCATCACCTTCAAGAATCCCAACTTGTTCCAAAAACTTAACTTGAAAATCGTATTGCTCGCGAAGATGATAAAACTCTTCGGCATACTCGAGGGCTTCGGTATAGTCTTCTTTCTTTGGTTCCCTATTCTTCAGCAGATATTCAAAGCGTTCGAGAAGGAGAGCGAGTCGTTCAAGATCTGGAATGGAAAGTTTGCTAGTAGCCTCGCGCAGGAGGTCGGGACTGCCAAGAGATTCTTTTGGAATCCCATGAGCTTTTGTAAAATCAATGATCTCTTGTCGCAAAGTTTCAAAGTGTGCGTGATATTGTTCAGGCAAAGAATCACGGACACTTGAAACCGAATCCATGATGGCTTCTTCGCCAAGGATTTCCGAAGTGCACTGGGCCCTCACTTCTGTATCCGGTGGTCCCGCCACAGGCGGGACTGCCTCCGCAGGGGTGGCAGACGGAGAGGATTCAGGAGTTGGTCGAGAAAAATCATTCATAAAAACCACCATGTTAATAAAAGGCTCCCTCCTATTCCCAGACATGCTCCGGCGACAACATCACTGACATAATGGACGCCAACGAGAACGCGGGAAAGACAAACAATGAAAGCGATCGGGATGCTCGCGATTCCACACCACGGAGCCACAATAAAAAGATGTGCCACCACTGCCCATGCCAAGACAGCATGGCCGGAAGGAAAAGAAGGTGTACTCCACATAGGGTGCAAGAGAGGAGGGGGCTTGGAAACCAAAAAAGGACGTGCACGCCCAATCAAATATTCTGTTGTGACAGTGACAGACCACAATATGATCAACAAAATTCCATACCCACCCCAAGAGCGCCAAGAAAATCCATGAACACATCCACCCAAAAAAATCAGCAAGGGTAAAATCCAAATAGCTCCGATCTTTCCCGATAGTCCCACCCATTTTTTTCGATGAGCGGCTGCGCGCAAATATTGTGTCAATATCTCATCTATGCGCATAAAAATTATGGCCACAATGAATGACCGGTCATTTCAAGTGGAGGATCAATCCCCAACAAATTCAAAAATGTGGGAGCAATATCACATAACCCTCCGGAGGGAGCCAACAAGGACAAATCCCCTTCAGGCGCCACACCCGCACGCGAAGTTTTTCCTTTGAACCTTGATCCCACAAAAACCAAAGGCACAGGATTAGTGGAATGTTCTTTATCAGCTTCCCCTGTTCGCATCTTGGTAAGTTCTTCGGCATTCCCATGATCTCCCGTAATCAACATCCATCCGCCGACAGCTTCCACTGCTTGTGCCAATCGCCCCAAACAAACATCCGTTACTTTAAGCGCTTGCAAGGTCGCCTCTTTGTTCCCTGTATGTCCCACCATATCCGGATTAGCAAAATTGATAATCACAACGTGAGAAGTGGTAGCATAAATCGCTTTGATCGCCGCATCTGTAATTTTTTCTGCGCTCATACCCGGTGTCTCGTCATAATGAGACACCAAAGGAGAAGGAATAAGTTTGCGTGTTTCGCCCTCAAACGGTTTCTCTCGTTTCCCATTCAAAAAATAAGTGATATGCGCATACTTCTCGGTTTCCGCGATATGAAGCTGAGTTACCTTATGTTGACTTAATACCTCGGCAAGAGAATATGTGACCTCCTCTTGTGGTAACGCAGTCGAGATCGGCAAAGAGGCATCATAAGTGATCATGCTCACAGATAAAAATGACGGCAAAGCCCCTCGAGAAAATTTCTGAAAGTTCGACGCCATATAAGCCGCAGCCAACTGACGCATGCGATCCGCTCGAATGTTAAAAAAAAGTACGGCATCCCCCTCGTGCAAAGACCCCACAGATTTTCCATCCTCTCCAACGATTGCTGTGGGAACAAAACGCTCATCAAAAATACCCTTTGCATAAGATTCTTTGATGGCTTCCAAAGGATCACGTGCCGTCCTTCCTTTTCCTTTGACCATTGTATCAAACGCTTTATGCGTCCGATCCCATCGGTTATCGCGATCCATGGCAAAATAACGTCCGCTCACGCTCCCGATCTTTCCTCCTTTATTCTCTTGCAAAAACGTCTGCAACTCACGCATATAATCCAACCCACTATTGTCGATCGCGTCACGCCCATCTAAAATCGCGTGGACAACGACAGGCAACCCTTCTGTCTCGGCCCACTCAAGCAAATGATAGATATGTGCTTTGCATGCATGAATATCCCCATCGCTTAGAAGTCCCACCAAATGTAAAGCTCCCTTTGTTTTTTTGAGATGATCTCGCAAATCGCATAAAACAGGAAGATCAAAAAAAGACCCGTCATCCATCAGACGATCGATCTGTGGAATGGTTTGATGCAAAATACGCCCGGCTCCAATCGTCAGGTGCCCTACCTCAGAGTTTCCCATCTCTCCCCATCGCAATCCCACGTCTTCTCCTGATGCGCGCAAAGTCATAACCGGGTAGGAAGAAATCAATGTTTGCCACACGGGCATGTGGGCTTTTGAAATGGCATTCCCCTCTTGATCGGGTGCAATGCCAAAACCGTCCAAAATAACAAGAACGGCTTTTTGAGATTGTGAAGATTTTGTAGACATGATTACAGCTTAAAGAATTTCTTCCTCAATTTCCATGAGACGATTATATTTAGCCACACGTTCACTTCGGCAAAGAGATCCTGTTTTGATAAAGTCCGCGTTCACTGCCACGGCCAAATCCGCAATCGTGGTGTCGGATGTTTCACCGGAACGATGAGAAATGCTGATGCAATAATGATTTTTTTGCGCCAGTGAGATCGCGTCCATGGTTTCCGACAACGTACCGATCTGATTTAGCTTGATCAAGATGGCATTGGCAACCCCCTCTCTGATTCCCAGATCTAATCGCACGGGGTTAGTAACAAACAGATCATCTCCCACAAGGGTAATCTTCTTTCCTAAACGTTGTGTCAGATTATGCCATCCCTCCCAATCATCCTGCTCCAACCCATCTTCCAAAGACATGATGGGATATTTTTCCACCCAATGCTCCCACTTTGCGATCATGTCTTCACGCGTCAAATCTTTTCCTTCTTTTTTAAGATGATACATTTTTGTTTTTGGATCATAGAGTTCGGATACGGCCGGATCCATGGCAAGCATCACATCTTTTCCTGGTTGATACCCGGCTTGAGTGATCGCGCGCATCAAAAACTTTAACGCATCTTCGTTGTGTAAAAAAGAAACGGCATATCCACCCTCGTCCCCCACCATGGTGGAGAATCCTTTTTTGCGAAGTTCTTTTCCCAGTGTATGAAATACTTCGGCCCCACAACGCACACGTTCTTTGAAACGCCTCTGCTGCGGCACGATCATAAACTCCTGAAAGTCGATCGCAAAACCCGCATGTGCACCACCGTTTAATACGTTCATGGTTGCTAAAGGCAATTTGTAAGACTTGAAAGGAAAATCGTAGGCAAAACGGAGGTAGGCATAGAGCGGCAATTTTTTCGCTTTGGCTCCGGCATGCGCACAAGCCAATGACACAGCTAAAATTGCGTTAGCGCCCAGACGACTTTTATTCTCGGTCCCGTCCAAAAGAATCATGGTGTTATCAATCTTTCGTTGTTCGGTCACACGCATGCCAATCAATTCTTTACTGATGATGGTTTGAATATTGCGAATCGCTTTCAACACTCCTTTGCCGCCATAACGGGATGCGTCTCCGTCACGAAGTTCAAGCGCCTCATGAATACCGGTTGACGCTCCGCTTGGTACGCTCGCCACACCCGTGGTGCCATCTTTAAGAAGCACCGTGGCTTGCACGGTCGGATTACCCCGAGAATCCAAAATCTCATGGGCGTGAATAAACTCAATGGTATGTTGGGACATAAAAAATTGATAAGCGAATAAAAAGCAAAATTTTAAACCACCACCGAAGACCGCGCCCCAATGTCCCCATCCCGAACATGAGGAACACCCCTGCTGAGGTTAGCCCGACGATTGTCACAGTTCCAATGCACGTAAGGCACACGGAAAGAGAAGCGAAAAAAACTCCTGTAAGGTAAGAGATACATTCTTTGTTTGTGGGGTTCCATACATCATCAAGAGGTTGTCCTGTTTCAGAAATATGAATCATAAAGGCTGTGATCCAATCTTCGGGAGTCATGCCTGTTTCACCATGATAGGGAGAGTCTTTATCACCTTGAGCATTTTGAAGAATGGAAAGATATTCATTGGGAGATTTGTTTGCTTCAAGAGAGGGTCGAGTGACGAGGTCTCCTTGTTGTGTTCCTTTACCTTGTCGGGGAATGGAAGCAAAACCTTTGGGAGTTTCAATGTCTTGTTCGTTCGGATTTGATGGTTGGAGAAGATGAACCGTCCAACCAGGAAAGGAATCTTGATTGTCTTCTTGTCCTTTCAATATCTCCATCTTGGTCTTTCCTTGATGATCTTTCGGATCAAAAGACTGTGGATAATAGACAAGATTTGGAGAATCCCCCATGTCTGCTCCTTGATATTCTTCCTGTGTCCAGAGAGGATCGCCCGTATTTAGATTAAAGGAGGGATCATTCTTCTTGTACTCGAGAAGGAATTGTTTGAGGGTTTCTTTGAGAGCATCAAGGCTCATGCCAAAGGGAACGAGGAGGAGTTTAGTAAAGCCTTGGTCATGTTTGGTTTTGAGAATCTCACGGCGTTCAAAGAGACGAAGGGCGATTTGTTCCAAGGTGGGGATGGGATAGGTGTTACCGTCTATGCCTAGGATGGCTCCTTCTTTGAGAATGCCTACTTGTTCAAGAAGCTCGACTTGAAAATCGTATTGCTCACGAAGATGATAATGCTCCTCTGCATACTCAATGGCTTTAGCGAGGTCTATCTCTTCTTTCTTTGGTTCCCTATTCTTAAGTAGATATTCAAAGCGTTCAAGAAGGAGAGCGAGTCGTTCAAGATCTGAAGTGGAGAGTTTGCAGGTCACCTCGCGCAGAAGGTCGGGCATGGCGAGGGATTCTCTGGAAATCCCATGAGCTTTTGTAAAATCAATAATCTCTTGTCGCAGAGTTTCAAAATGCGCTCGGTGTTGTTCGGGAAGAGAATCACGGACGCTTGAAACCGAATCCATGATGGCTTCGCCAAGAATTTCCGAAGTGCGCCGGACCCCTGCCTTTGCAGAGGCGGCAGATGGAGAAGATTCCAAACTTGGTCGAAAAAGAGACATAGATATCAAAGATTAAACGATCACCGAGGAACGAACACCGAAGTGCTCACTATAAGAATGAGAACCGACCCTGTCGATGAAAGCTTTATGACCGACAAAATCCCAATGTGCAACCGGCACAATGTCAGAGAATTCTAACAAAACTCCTGTTCCTGTAAGAAAACAGGTGCTTTCGGTGTTTGTAGGCTTCCATACATCGTCAAGGGGTTTTCCTGTTTCGGAAAGATGAATCATAAAAGCTGTGATCCAAACTTCCGGAGTCATACCTGTTTCACCATGATAGGGAGAGTCTTCATCCTCTCGAGCTTTTTGAAAAATGGAAAGATATTTATTGGGAGATTTACCTGCTTCAAGAGGAGGTCGAGGGACAAGGTCTCCTTGGGGTGTTCTTTGGCCTTTACGGGGAATAGGAGCAAAGCCCGGGGAATGTGGATTGGAAGGATGAGAAGGTTGAAAAAGATGAACCGTCCAACCGGGAAAGGAATGTTGATTGTCTTCTTGTTCCCTAAGTATCTCCATCTTGGTCTTCCCCCCATGACCTTCTTTTGTAAAAGACTGTGGATAATAAACAAGCTTAGGGGAATCTCCGATGTCTGCTCCTTGATATTCTTCCCATACCCAGAGAGGTTCATTAGTATCAAAATTAAAAGTGGGATTATTCTTTTTGTGCTCAAGAAGAAATTGTTTGAGTGTTTCTTGGAGAGCATCAAGGCTCATACCAAAGGGAACAAGAAGAAGTTTGGTAAAGCCTTGGTCATGTTTTGTTTTGAGAATCTCGCGGCGTTCAAAGAGACGAGAAGCTATTTGTTTGAGAGTTGGCACGGGATATTCATGACCATCTATACCAACGATGGCTCCTTCTTTGAGAATGCCTACTTGTTCAAGAAGGGAGACTTGAGAATCGTATTGCTCACGAAGATGGTAAAGACGTTCGGTATGTTCAAGGGCTTCAGCATAGTCTTCTTTCTTTGGTTCCCTATTCTTAAGTAGATATTCAAATCGTTCGAGAAGGAGAGCAAGTCGTTCGAGATCTGGAGTGGAGAGTTTACAGGTCGCCTCGCGCAGGAGATCGGGCTTGCCAAGAGATTCTCTGGAAATCCCATGAGCTTTTGTAAAATCAATAATCTCTTGTCGCAAAGTTTCAAAATGCGCGCGATATTGTTCAGGTAAAGAATCACGGACACTTGAAACCGAATCCATAATGACTTCGTCAAGGATTTCCGAAGTGCGCTGGCCCCCTTCCTCCGCAGAGGCAGCAGACGGAGAAGATTCAAAAGTTGATCGAGAAAAAGGAAACATAGTTGTCCTTATTGTAAGGTAAAAACAATGGATAAGCCATGCTAAAACGGCAAAGGGGAGAAAAAAACTTCAGGTTCTCCTCCATCTGCCAATAACAAAACGTCTCCATCCTGATCTGTTCGCAAGACGCGAGTTTCCGCTTGTTCCAAACGATCAAGAACGACCGGATGCGGATGCCCGTACGGATTACCCTTTCCGCAAGAAATCACTGCCGTCTCTGCCCGTACGTCAAAAAGAAAATCCAAAGAGGAAGAAGAAGCGCTCCCGTGATGGGCGACCTTAAGCACATCCACATCCGGCCATTCTTGTTGTGCCTCTTGCGCGGACTCCAAATCTCCCGTCAACAAAATCGTCGTCTCCTCATAAGTCACGAGCAAAACAAGAGATTGCTCGTTGTCAGAAATAGAGCGATCATCAAACGCCTCTTGTGTAGGCCACAAAACTTCAAAGACGACTTCATCAAACACAAACCTATCCCCTTGTTGTAGCAAGGTCTCCCCCACCTCCCAATCCATATCCTCGGCCGCCATCACTTGTTCAACTGCATACGCATGAGCCAATGTCCGAAGCCCGGTCACATGATCAGCATCGTTGTGTGTCGCGATCACGACATCAATCGTCCGATCCCATGGAAGCAATACGCTTCCCAACTTGGAAAGAATGGTTTGATCCGGTCCCCCATCGACAAGCACTTGATGGCCATGAGGTGTCTTGATAAGCACGGCGTCTCCTTGCCCCACATCAAAAAACCAAACCTGCAAAGAGGCTTCGGATAGAGAGGCTCCGTTCCAAAATAACCACCCGCCTAACAAAATCATCGCGCAGAAAAAAACAATCTGTTGAAAAAATGTGTGATGATGCAACCGTTTCTTTTGTTGGCCTCGGGATGTGCGCACCTTCATATATTTTCTCTACGCCAAAAACGAATCATCAAAAAAATCCAAAACCCACAAAGAATCAGAGCGCTTGATTTCACTAATCCCAAAGGCAACACCAAGGTGGGAAGGGATCCAAACCACACAATGACATGAAGTATTGTTTGGGAAAATCCCCAAGAAGGAAGTGCAAAAATCATTCCCAGTGGAATGGAAAAAATGCCGAATGCAAGAGCAATGAGAGCGCAGGCGATCAAAAGAGGAATAAAAGGAAGCACAAAAAGATTAGCGATCGGAGCGATCAAAGATAAGGATCCAAAATGCCAAAGCAAAATGGGAGCCGTTAAAAATGTCGCGGCAAGACTGGAAACAAAAGCGGTGCGAATCCCAAAACGATCGGGAATAAACGCAAAATATTCTTTCCATCTTGGTGCTAAAACAAGCAATGCGATCATGGCGACAAAGGAAAGTTGGAATCCCACATCAGCCCAAAGCCAAAGTGGATTCCATAACAACATAAGAGCGAGTGCTCCTATCACCATATTCGGAAAAAATGCCCTGCGTCTCACCCATGCTCCCCAAAGCAAAAGACTGGCCATAAGCGCAGCGCGCACCACCGCAGCCGTAGCTCCGGCCATCACGACATAAGCAATAAGAAACAAGCTGACACACAGGAGCGATCGCTTGCGTGGAAGTGAAGTTTGTAAAAGCCAAGATAAAAGAACCGAAGTAAATAAAGATACGTTGAATCCGGAAGCGGCAAGAATATGCGCAAGCCCGGAAGCGGAAAAATCATCACGCAAACTATTGGGAAGCGCTGAGCTTCCTCCAAACATCAATCCTTCCAAAAAAGACGCATGAGGCGCGGGCCAAAGTTTTACCAAGCGATCACTTAAAAAATCTTTCAAATCAAAAAGAAAAGAACGAAAACCGCGGTCAGAGGAAGATTCTATAATCAAATACTTAGGGTCATCACAGAGAGCTTGTATCCCTTGGCTTTCGAGATAACGATCGTATGCAAACCCACCAAACGGTTTTGGTTTTTGAATCGTACAGACAAAAACGAGATGATCGCCAAAAGAAACTTCGGGGTATAAAGGAAAGGAAACGAGCAAACGGCCTTCACTTTCCTGATTTGCCAGTCGAAAATTGTGGATTGTTGTGCGTTGTTTCCCCACACGACGATCCACCTGGGCGTCCACAACTCCTTCCACACTGATTGTTTCTCCTGCACGATCGGCCACGGTCTCCACAGAGACGGGAAGAAGAGATTGTCCATGCCAAAACCATCCGGCACAAAATAAAAAAATCGTCAGCACGAAAAAACGCAAAAGGCGATGTGAAACCATGACCCCTATACCAAACCCGGTGAGTACAAAAAGAAAAAACCAAAACGGTGGAGTCCATACGATGAAAGGAGCCAAAGCAATTCCCGCACACCACACACTTGCCAAAACAAAAAAGGATCGAGAAGGAGAATCGACGAGTTGCTGCAGCGCCCTGTGACCTTGGCGCCAAGACACCCTCCTCATATCCCCTACTTCCCTATCCCTATGCCATAATACTCAAATCCTTTTTGCGCCAAATGAAGATCGGTAAAAAGATTGCGTCCATCAAAAATTCTCGGCTCAATCATACCATCAAGCAAGGTGGAAAAACTCACCTGACGAAAAATAGGCCACTCGGTCAAAACCAAAATTGCCTCAGCTCCTTGTGCAGCATCTAGAGCCGTTGGCGCATATTGCACGATAGGAGGCAAAACCTTGCGTGCGCTTTCCATGGCTTGCGGATCATAGGCTACGACTTCGACTCCTTTCCCGATCAGGCGCTCGATCATATCAATGGCCGCGGATGCACGCACATCATCGGTATTATTTTTAAACGCAAGTCCCCACACGGCGATTTTTCTTCCACGTAAATCTCCCATCACAGATTCCAATTTTCCAAAAAAAAGATCTCGTTGACGATTATTCACTTCGATCACTGAAGATAAAAGTTTGAAATGATATCCTTTGGTGCCGGAGAGTTGGTATAAGGCGGAAACATCCTTAGGAAAACAAGAGCCCCCATAACCGATTCCTGCCTGAAGAAAATGCGGACCAATGCGACGATCGAGTCCGATCCCGCGCGCAATCTCTACGACGTTTGCCCCGGTGCGCTCGGCCAGTTGAGCCATCTCATTGATAAAAGAAATTTTGGTTGCCAAAAACGCATTGGCTGCGTATTTGATAAGCTCTGCGCTCTCAAGTGTGGTGAACACGCGTGGGGCATTGATACCCATATGAAGACGATCAACCGTGGTACGCGCTGTGTCATCTTCTGATCCGATGACAATACGATCCGGAGAAAGGAAATCGGCAATCGCGCTTCCCTCACGTAAAAATTCCGGTACAGAAGCGATCGTGATCAAATCTGCAAGATCAGTGCGTCCGACTTTTTTCAATGCTTCTTTTATGATCGTAAGTACATGGCGATTAGTTCCCACCGGAACGGTGCTCTTTACAACGATCACGGCTTCATGGTCCAAAAGGTTTCCAATCTGTCCGGCTGCCTGATACACCGCGGAAAGATCTGCCTCGCCCGTGGAGGTCGAGGGAGTTCCCACCGCGATCATCACAACTTCAGCCCCTCCAATAACCGCGCTCAAGTCTGTGGTAAACATGACCCTCCCCTGCGTTTGCATATCTTCCAAAAGCTCGGGAAGTCCTGGTTCATAAAACGGTGTTTCTCCCAAATCCAAACGCGCGATTTTGCTCGCATCTTGATCCACACAGGCCACATGATGGCCGAGTTTGGCATAGGCAAGTCCGGTTGTCAGTCCCACATAGCCTGTACCAATCATGATAATTTTCATATGCCTTACATTACCCTCCTTTGAACATTCTTACCCCACCACAATATTGAGAATCTTTCCTTGAATATAAATCACTTTACGCACCTCTTTTCCTTCCAGATATTTTTGAACGTTTCCCTCGGTAAACGCCGCGACCATTGCTTCTTCTTCTATCGCATTCGGAGAAAGTCGAATAGTCGCGCGCACTTTTCCATTCACTTGTACGGCCATCTCGATTGTATCCTGCACAAGTAAAGCTTCCTCAATCGTCGGCCATGTTTGTTCTTCCACAAATCCTTTCTCTCCCAAACGCTCCCAAAGTTCATTGGCAAGATGCGGAGCAAAAGGACACAACATACAGAGAATTTTTTGAAGCTGCTTCTCGCCTACAAACATCATCTTTCCTTTGCTGTCTTTTTCTAAAAGACGATTCATGAGTTCCATAAACGTGGCGACCGCGGTGTTGAAATGAAAACCTTCGATATCTTCATTCACACGTTTGAGATAAGGCTCCACAATCTTTCCTAAATCTTGCCGTGCCTCCGGATGCTCTATCCAATCTTGAACATACCGATCCGCTTTTTCCAAAAATCGCCGCACACCTACGAGTCCATTTTTACTCCATGGCACAGGTTCTTCAAACGGCCCCATAAACAAAATGTACATGCGCAAGGCATCGGCCCCATATTCGACAACGATCTCGTCTGGGTTCACCACATTGCCCTTGGACTTGCTCATTTTGTGTCCATCCTCCGCCATGATAAGCCCATGGCTATAACGACGCAGATAAGGTTCGCTCACGGGTACATGTCCTTGATCGCATAAAAACTTATTCCAAAATCGAGAGTAAAGAAGATGGAGGTTCGTATGTTCCATGCCGCCATTGTAAAGATCCACGGGCATCCAATACTTGAGTTTGGCAAAATCGGCAAACGCCTGATCATTATGAGGATCGATGTAACGTAAAAAGTACCAACTTGATCCGGCCCAGTTTGGCATGGTGTCTGTCTCACGTTTGGCAGAAGCCCCACAAGTGGGACAAATGGTATTCACCCAATCTTCCATGCTCGCCAGTGGAGACTCACCCGTATCGGTCGGCTCATACTTTTCCACGTCAGGAAGAATGAGGGGGAGTTCTTGTTCGGGAATCGGAACCCAACCGCATTTCTCACAATGGACAAGAGGGATCGGTTCACCCCAATAACGCTGGCGAGAAAATACCCAGTCGCGGAGTTTATATTGCACCGAAGACTTGCCAAGCTGTTTGTTTGTAAGCCACGTCGTGATCTTCTCTTTTGCTTTTGCTGTTGAAAAACCGTCAAGAAAACCGGAGTTCATAACCACACCATCACCACACCAACATGCTTGCGTGTTCAATTCTGATCGCACCACTTCAATGATCGGAAGTTCATATTTCTTTGCAAACGCAAAATCACGATCATCATGAGCGGGTACTGCCATAATGGCTCCGGTGCCATAGCCCATCATCACATAATCGGCAATCCAAATCGGGATCTTTTCATTATTCACGGGATTGATTGCGAAGACGCCAGTCTCTACACCGGTTTTTTCTTTTTCTTCATCTGCGCGATCGAGATCGCTCTTTTGTTTTGCCAGGGCAACATATTTTGTGACCACAGCCTTTTGACTTTCAGAAACAATCGTTGATACAAGCGGGTGTTCGGGTGCCAACACCACATAGGTGGCACCAAAGAGTGTGTCGGGGCGTGTCGTAAACACGGTAATTTTTTCCTCGCGTCCATCCACTTGAAACATGACTTCCGCTCCTTCACTGCGCCCAATCCAATGCTCCTGTTGTTTTTTAATCTTGGGTAAATAATTCACGTTTTCCAAATCCGCAAGCAAACGATCGGCATATTTTGTGATCGCGATCATCCACTGTTCTTTCTCACGCTTCTCCACTTTTCCACCACAACGCTCACAACATCCATTCACCACTTCCTCATTGGCCAAACCGATTTTACACGCAGGACACCAATTGATCGCCATTTTTGCTTTATAGGCCAATCCGGCTTTGTAAAACTGTAAAAACATCCACTGTGTCCATTTATAATAAGCGGGATCTGTCGTGTTGATTTCCCGCGACCAATCAAAACTCAATCCCAACATTTGCAACTGATGTTTGAATGTGGCGATATTTTCGGTCGTCACGTCTTGGGGTTTGCGTTTATTTTTAATCGCATAATTTTCCGTGGGAAGTCCAAATGCGTCCCAACCGATAGGGTAAAGAACATTGTATCCCTCCATGCGACGTTTGCGCGCAATAACATCCAAGGCTGTGTAACTGCGTGGATGACCGATATGCAGCCCGGCGCCGGAAGGATAAGGAAACTCGATAAGCGCATAAAACTTTGGCAAATCGCTTTGATCTTTTGCATGAAAAAGTCCAGCCTCCTCCCAGCGTTTTTGCCACTTTGTTTCGATTTCTTGATGATGGTACATACGCACAAGATGGTAACACGGACGGAGGGTCGGATCAAAAAAGTTTTGAACAAAAAAACGTACCATGAGAGGTACGCTTCGCGTATGTGTGCCTAAGAAGGCGGACGAAAAAATGAAAGATCTACAACCATGGCGGTGGCATCATCAAAAGGTTCGGCACGGATGATCTCCTCGCGTAGACGCAGGGAAATCTCCTCAATACTCGATGGATGAAAGATGCGTCGAATAACAGATGAGGAAAGTGCTGCCTCGTTTATCGCACCACAAGCTCCATCACTCCACAAAAGCAGATGGGTACTTTGGAGCAGTTGGTCCCAGGAAAATGGTTGAACATCAGGAACGGGAGAAGGTGCGCGACCAAAATGATAGTCACCAATACTGCGATATGTCGTAAGAGTATGGATATCGATGTACCTGGAATCTTCTTCGACTGCGCAAAGAAAAGGGGTTCGTTTTTTGCCGATCGCCGCCACCATGCCTCCACGCCTTTGCAACGCTTCAAGCTCTTGTGGAGGAATACGGCTTACATGATGGTCTACCGTCAGATCAGCCATGCGATGATGAGAGGTAACCAAGGTAGCACGACTGTCTCCCACATGAGCAATAAGAATCCTTTGCGGAGAAACGTCTGCCACAACAAGGGTTGTACCTCCATGAAACAAACGATCCTCAAGATAGCGATCTTGCGATCGACAAAATTCTTTCAGAGCCTTGGAAGGATCTTGTGCATATGAGAAATCTAGCAAAGCTCCGTAGAGTTGATCCAGCAATTGCTGTACACAAAGGTGTCCGTCTCGCCCATGCCCATCGCAAAGGACAAAAAGGGTGCGACCGCTTTCCCCTAAAAACGATGGGAGGAAAAGAATACCATCTTGATTGGGAAGATTCTTCCTGACATGTCCTTCCCCTCGTAGGGAAAATGCAGACCATCCGGATCCGGAAAAAAAATCAGCGGGAAGGGGTTGAGCAGAAAGAGATGTTGCTTCAGCCACGAAACCTCCGGCAGAAAAAGAACGATATGCGAGAGTGTAAAGGAAAAAAATATTTGAGGCAAGACAGTGAATGATGTGGTTTTGGTGTCAGGTCGGACTTTGGACTTTTTATATCTCAACGTATAGATACCGTGACACAAAAATATACACAAACACTTGTAAAACACTCATGTATTTATTTTTTAAGCAGATAAAATTGTCTTATTGTTATTATCAATCTGAAGTCAAATCTTCATTGAAAATCTTTGGACTTCTTTGAAAAAAGTCCAAAGTCCGACCTGACGCCATACTGTGTTGATTCCGGAAAGAAATAAAAAACACCGGCCAAATATTTTTGGTCGGTGTTCCTTTTTTTACATCCCCATGGCTTTTGCGATCCGTTCAATAGCGATGCTGAAAGCGGCACGACGTAAATCGGTATGAAGCGCTTGGGACTTTTCATAAATCCCCAAAGCCTCTCGCTCCATAATCTCTTTGAGTTTGATGAATACTTCCTCCTCGGTCCAATGTTCATTTTTAAGATTCTGTTCCCACTCAAATGTGGAAACCGTAACCCCACCTGAGTTTGCCAAAATATCAGGGACAACCAAAATCCCTTTTGCAAACAAAATATCATCCGCCTCCGGAGTCGTGGGACCATTAGCTAGTTCAAACACCACCTTGGCTCCCACACGATCGGCATTGTCTCCACGGATCTGATTTTCCAGTGCGGCCGGGATCAAAACATCACAAGGCACGGCTAATAATTCTTCATTGGTGATTTCTTTGGCTCCCGCAAAACCGCTCAAAGATCCTGTAGCTTCTTTATGAGCGATGACCGCCTCTCTATCAAGCCCTTCTTGATTCGCCAGTGCGCCACGCGAATCGGAAATCGCCACAATCTTATGACCTGCCTGTTCCCAAAGACGCGCCGCAATTTGTCCGGCATTCCCGCACCCTTGTACACTCACACGACACACTTCAGGTAAACCCAATTTTTCTTGCAATGCTTCAAACACATAAAATCCTCCTTGTGCGGTGGCTGTCCCACGACCTTCAGATCCACCATGATCAATGGGCTTTCCTGTAATCACAGCACCGGAAGTATCTCCGGTCATCTTTCCATATTCATCCACCATCCATGCCATTATTTTTGGATTGGTATTCACATCAGGGGCCGGGACATCTTTTTTGGGACCGATCACATCTACGAGTTTTTGAATCCACCCGCGCGATAAAGCCTCCAACTCCCGATCGGATAAATTTTTTGGATTCACTGTTACACCTCCCTTACCCCCTCCCATGGGGATATTGGCAACCGCGCACTTCAGCGCCATCCAAAGCGCAAGAGCTTTTACCTCGGCAATATCCGTATCTTGATGATAACGAATGCCCCCTTTATAGGGCCCGCGCGCATTATTGTGTTGCACCCGATAGCCTTCAAAAATTTTGAGAGATCCGTCATCCATTCGCACGGGAATGGAAATATGGATCTCACGGTCGGGCGTGGAAAAACGCGTAAGAAAATCTTCAGGAAAATCTTGAACTGCCTTGGCACGACGTAATTGTGAAAGTGCATTCTCAAAAGGATTAGACATAGGAATGGGTCTCCGCGCAACAAACTGCGTGGAATTAGCGAATTAAAGGTCGAGAATCAAATCATCACTGAGGAACGCACGCCCCTGTAGAAATCCATCTCTAAGGGAGCGTCCTTGTCAAGAGAAACAAAATGAAAGCTACCACACCAGTACGCACCCGGCACGACGACGGAAAAAGGAAAAAAAGCTCCTGTAAGAAAACAGTGACTTTCCGTGTTACTGGGGTTCCATACATCATCAAGGAGTTCTCCTGTTTCTTGAAAATGAATCATAAAGGCCATGATCCAGTCTTCGGGAGTCATGCCTGTTTCACCATGATAGGGAGAGTCTTTATCACCTTGAGCTTTTTGAAGAATGGAAAGATATTCATCGGGAGATTTACCTGCCTCAAGGGGATGTCGAGGGACAAAATCTCCTTGAGGTATTCCTCGTCCTTCTCTGGGAATGGAAACAAAGCCCGGGGAATGTAAATTGGAAGGATTAGAAGGCTGGAGAAGATGAACGATCCAGCCAGGAAAGGAATCTTGATTGTCTTCTTGTTCCCTAAGTATCTCTCTCTTGGTCTTCCCTCCATGTCCATCCTTTGTAAAAGACTGTGGCTCATAGACAAGCTTGGGAAAATCCCCCGTGTCTGCTCCTTGATAGTCTTCCCATACCAAGAGAGGTTCATTGATATCGAGATCAAAGTCAGGGTCATCACTTTTGTATTTGAGAAGGAATTGTTTGAGGGTGTCCGTGAGAGTATCAAGGCTCATGCCAAAGGGAACAAGAAGAAGTTTGGTAAAACCTTGGTCGTGTTTAGTCTCGAGAGTCTCACGGCGTTCAAAGAGCCGGATGGCGATTTGTTCGAAAGTTGGAACGGGATATTCATGACCATCTATACCCGTGATCACTCCGTTTTCGAGAATCCCAACTTGTTCGAGAAGGGAAACTTGAGAAGTATATTGCTCGCGAAGATGATAAAACTCTTCAACATATTCTAAAGAATCTGTGATTTCCTTTGGCTCTTTGCGTATAAGAAGATGCTCAAAGCGTTCAAGAAGGAGAGCGAGTCGCTCAAGATCTTGGGTGGAGAGTTTGCTGGTCACCTCGCGCAGGAGGTCGGGCTTGCCAAGAGATTCTCTGGAAATCCCGTGAGCTTTTGTAAAATCAATGATCTCTTGCCGCAAAGTTTCAAAGTGTGCGCGGTGTTCTTTGGGAAGAGAATCACGGACACTTGAAACCGAATCCATGATGGCTTCGCCAAGGATTTCCGAAGTGTTCTGGATCCACACCTCCGTTTGGGTGGTAGATAATTCCGACCTTGGTCGAAAAAAATCATTCATAAAAAAGTTGATTATAGAATACGCCCATTTTTATCGAGTCTCAATCGATTGTTATGCACACAAGAAAAAACCCGCAGAGGGGAAATGCTGTGCTAAAATAAGAAAAACATCCTATGACCGAAACAAGCCATGAACATATTCACACTCAAACAGAAGATTCAGTCGAAAAACGGTTTCAAGATATTCATCATGAAATACGAGAACAAGAACATACTGTGGATTCTATTTTGTCTTTTATTAAAAAACATCACCGACATCTGATCCCCGGTGGCATCTTAAGTCAGCAAATGTTAGAAGCCGGTCTCCCTTCCTATGGAGCGAGGTTGGTGGAATTATTTGATGATATTTCCTATCAAGGAACTCTTGCAGAGACAATCGTGGAATTGGAAACATTGGAAAGAAAACAACCGGGCGAAGTATATCGCCGGTGGAAACTTTTTGTGTCTGAAGCACAAGCGATTCAAAAAGAAGCTCCAAAAACCGATGCGGTCGAAGCGGCCAGTTGGGTGTTGGGTCCGCACACAAACCCCCTTATCCCAGAGTCAAATTTTCTCACACAAACACCAAAAGATATTACTTGGTTTTTTCTCCAAGAAAACGCATTACCGCAAATCAAACACATTGCGGCCTATGCAACGCTTGAACGGGAATTTGTGGCAAAAGCGCGCGCACTTGAACAACAATGGTTGGGAAACGGGGGCATCAAGGTCGTGGTCGGCGATCAGGTTTCGCCAGAACAAGTCGAGCAACTTTTTGGACCAAGAGGAGCGGCTGTCTTGTATGATCTCCTCCCCCCTTCCCTGCAAAAAGCAGTCAGTCTTATCTCTTTGACAGGATATCGAAAACCAAAAAAAATCAAAAAACGCAGACAAGCCGTGCAAAAAGAAATCGTGGGAAAATTTGAGCGAGAAAATCGCACCATGTTTTTTCTCATCAGCGAACATTCAGACATTCATAGCATCCTACAAACATGGTTTCATGAGCTTGGACATGCGCTCATCGCCGGCATTTCTCCGACTGATCAAGATATTCGTCGCCAATTTCTTAAAGCGGTTGCTCGCTCCGGTCATCTAAATCAAGAATACGTGGACGACATCTATTTCCACTATGGAATCGTCCATGGTCTTGAGGATGATTTTGCTGATAATTTTCGGCTCTTCTGCCTTTTCCCCCATGAACTTCAAAAAAGTGAGCCCGAACGTTTTGAGGCCATGAAAAAAATCTTTGCTCAATATCTTCCTGATGTAAGCTTGGAAAAAATGCGCGAAAAAATTTATACACTCATACAAGAGGTGGAAACAAAAAAATAAATATGCCTTCTCGACAAACACCTCCCCTGCGAAATACGGTCATCTGCGGCGCGGTTGCTTCTCTTCTAAACCAAGGATGCGCCCATGACCTCACAAAAGCCCAAGGAGAAAAATTGGCATTTGCAAAAGAACTTGTGCAGCAAGGGGGTGAATATATTGATCCTGTGCTCGAAGAAATGGCCATGGTCGCCAATGAAGATCTGGTCTTTGGAGTGGATGGAAAAGGTGGTGTCCATGCCTTTTGCGAAGATCTTCATGATGCCTCAAAAAATTTAGAATATATCGTACTTGAAGAAGAACAAGTCTATCTTTTTAATGATCCGAATTATTCCTTTGCCGCTTTCTATCGAAAATCGGGAAGAGATCTTATCGCATTTAATGAAGCGTGTGTTTCCCTTGTTGATGAAAATGCTGATAAAAGAAAAGCCACCTATGGCATAGAACTCCATGAAGCGGCACATAAAGAAGACGAAGCGCATTCTGCGGCAGTGGATGCTTTTGTCGCACAGGAAAATTTTTACAACATGTCAGAAAACGATATATTGCAAAAACTCATTGTAGAAGAACGGGATTTCCCTTATTTACTTTCTACTGTATCGGAGGAGTTGGAATTCTTTTTATCCGGAAGTGTGAAGGAGTTTGTGACGCGTCAATATTCTACACTTGATCTGATGTTACAAAATGTGGAGACGCAAGGTGAAATCGGTCACTCGTCCTTTGAAGAAGAATTGGTCAAAATGGGAACAGCCGAAGGGTGGGCTACACTTGTGGTGAATGAAAACTCTACTCATCTTTCTTTTTTCCTTAATTATTGGGGAATTCCTTATGAGGAATTGCAAAGAATCATCGCTGAATCCGGTTGGTATGAAGAGTTTGTGGAAGAAGATGTAAAAGAATATGTGGCCGAGGCAAGAAGGCAACTCCGTGAACAATGCGAGGCAAGAGAAGGAATGGATCAGGAAATTGTTTCCGAACCGACTTTCGAAATATCTCCTCACCCCAAAGAACATGAAGGAGGACGACTTCGTTTGTAATCAAAAAACCGGCTGTTCTATGAAACTAAGCCGGTTTTCTTTTTACTCTTGAGACGCAAGCCATTCCTCGCAATCCATCGCCGCCATACATCCGAGTCCCGCGGCTGTAATCGCTTGTTGATAATTCCAGTCCGCCACATCTCCGGCCACAAACACTCCGGGAACCGATGTGAGAGACGTGTCGGGCTTTCGCACGATAAATCCTTTGGTAAGTTCCAGTTGTCCTTCAAACATTCCCGTATTGGGTTGGTGACCTATTGAGACAAACAATCCGCCGACAGAAAGTTCACTTATTTCTTGCGTCTGACTGTTTTTGATTTTCACTCCCGTCACTTTCACTCCATCTCCCAACACTTCTTCCACTTGGGTGTAATACAAAAAGGTGATCTTTTCATTTCCTCGCGCACGCTCTTGCAGGGGTTTGGAAGCTCGCAAGGCCTCTCCTCGCACCAGTATCGTCACGTGAGTCGCAAACTTGGTAAGAAACGTTGCTTCTTCCAGCGCGGCATCTCCCCCTCCGACAATCACTACGTCTTTTCCACGAAAGAAAAATCCATCACAAGTCGCGCATGCGGAAACTCCTTTACCTTTGTACTGCTCTTCTCCGAGAACACCTAGCCATCGAGCAGATGCGCCGGTGGCAATAATCAAGGCTTGCGACTCATACGCATCCTCTCCCGCGCTTACAACAAACGGATGGGAAGAAAGATTCACTGATGCGACTTGTGTATCTACGATTTCAGCTCCAAATCGTTCTGCTTGTTTCCTCATGCGATCCATGAGCTCAGGCCCCATCACTCCCTCGGGAAATCCTGGAAAATTTTCCACCTCGGTTGTCCACATCAATTGTCCCCCGCGCTGCGGCCCGGCAAACACCAAAGGTTTTAATCCGGCTCGTGCGGTATAAATGGCGGCGGTATATCCGGCCGGACCAGATCCCAAAATAATAACGTGTCGCGCTTCCATAATTTAGAAATGTTTTTGAAGACGCTCCTTCAGCGCTTCCTTGGACATGGCTCCGGAGAATTGATCCACCACCTGCCCGCCTTTAAAAATCATAAAAGTGGGAATCGAAAGCACATTAAACTGTTGAGCAAGCCCTGGCTCCTCATCCACATTTATTTTTCCGATCACTGCGTCCGTCACATCTTCGGCAAGGGCATCCACAACCGGACTCATCATTTGGCATGGCCCGCACCAGGGCGCCCAAAAATCAACGAGCACGGGTTTCCCCGCCTGCAAAACGGAAGAATCAAACGTCTCTTGTGTGAGATGTAATACGGGCATAAAAAATGGGTAAAGAATAAATAAATGATAAAGAAAACAAGGCGCAGGGTGACAAACTTTTTCTGCCTTATCCCCACGCCTTGCTTATTATATAACTCGATCTATCGTTTGGAAACTCCGCGAATCTCAAGCTTTTTGGCTTTCTTTTCTTCCATATATATTTCCATCACATCTCCAATTTCAGGTTTCACCTTACCCACATAATTCATACCGCATTCTTGACCCTGCCTTGCCTCTTTGATTTCGGATCGTCCAATCTGTAAGGTCTCCACTTCCCCTTCTCCCACATACACATCCCCGCGTGACAAACGCACTTTTGCTTTTGGTAAAATCTTTCCTTCTTTGACACGTCCTCCAACAATCCATCCACGATCCAAGTGACGAAAATTTGCCAGAACCTCCAACTTTCCAATTTCAGTAATCGTGGTTTCGGATGGAAGCAACTTTTGTAAACGATCAAGAACATCCTCAAATAATTTATAAATGATTTGAAACTGGACAATCTCCACCCCCTTATCACGTGCCATTTCTTCGGCTGTTGGAGTGGGAACAACATTGAAACCGATAACCAAAGAATGATCAGCCTCCGCACTGGCGATATCGGATTCTGTAATATTCCCAAGCCCCCGTTGCACCACCTTGACCCCCACATCTTCATGTTCCAGACGATCCAGCATTCCCAAAATCGCTTCCAAAGATCCAAGTACATCGGTACGAATCAAAAGATTGAGATATTTCTTTCCGGTTTCCTCTGTACTTTCTGTGGAAACTTTTTTAAGACTTGCCATTTCTTCAGTAGCCTTATGAGAACTATCCGTAGATTTGATCTTTTTGAGCACGGTGGCATCTTGCGGCACTTCCATAATATCTCCCACAGCCGGAGATAATTTCCATCCAATAATCTGCACCGGAGTGGAAGGAGGGGCTTCTTTCATCTGCTCTCCTTTCCAATCCAACATGGCGCGCACACGGCCGTACAAAATGTCACGCACCCCAAGGGTTTCTCCCACATGAAGAGTACCACTTTGCACAAGAACAGTTGCCACCGGTCCCGCCCCTGTGTCCACATGAGATTCAATCACCGTTCCGATCGCACGACGATTGGGATTTGATTTGATCTTTTCCTTTTCCATGTCATATACCAAAAGAATCATGTCAAGGAGATCATCAATATGGAGTCCTTGTTTAGCAGAGATGGGAACCATCACACTCTTGCCACCCCAATCCTCTGATGTAATTTGCAATTCAGCTAATTGTCCTTTCACGCGATCCACATTAGCACCTTCGCGATCAATCTTGTTGATGGCAACCAAAAACGGAAGACCAGCGGATTTAATGATATTGATCGCTTCCTTGGTTTGAGGTTGTACCCCATCGTCCGCAGCCACCACCAAAATCGCCATATCAGCAACCTTAGCGCCACGAGAACGCATAACTGTAAATGCTTCGTGTCCCGGAGTATCAATAAAGGTCATGGGTTGCCCTTTGCGCACGACTTGATAAGCGCCAATGTGTTGAGTGATGCCTCCGGCCTCGGTTTCCATGACATGGGTATTGCGAATCGCGTCGAGCAATTTTGTTTTTCCATGATCCACATGACCCATGACTACAATAACCGGCGGACGATTTTGAAGTGACTCCACTTTTTCTCCCTCCACGGCCGCGCGTACACGATCCACAGATTGGGTGTCATCTTCTTCTTTTCCTTTTTCCTCAAGCTTTGCCTTAAACCCTATATCCTCGGCAATAATGGAAGCGGTGTTAAAATCAATGCGCTCATTGAGCGAAGCCAGAATGCCATTTTTCATGAGCTCTTGCATGAGTCGTGGTACCGGAAGATTGAGGCGAGAGGCAAAGTCACGCACTGTAATCACCGCAGGTAAAGAAATAATAACTTGTTCCTCACCATCCTCGTGATATTTCTTGAGTTGGGAAGCTTTTTGAAGCTCTACCTTTTGAGCCAAACGCTCGCGACGGCGCATCTCGGACCAAGCTTCCATGATGCGTTGAGCCTGACGATTATCGATTTTGATCGCGCGCCGGCCAATACTTAATCCGAGTTCAGGCAATTTTTGTCGAATCTCTTCGGGGTTTACCCGCAGTCGTCGCGCTAATTCTGTGATATTCATAGGTAATAAAAATTCTAAGTTGCTCGAAGTGTAGCGAAAAAATGCTTGGGAGTCAAAGGAAACACTGGTGTTTATGACTCTGTTTGTGCCACAATGCTCCCACTGGACAAAAAAGTAAAAACGATCCGCAACGAATTATATGGAAGGCTTCATTCTTATCGATAAACCTGTCTGGGTGAGTTCACACAGAGTCACTCATACCATTCGCAAACTCACAGGTATCCAACGTGTGGGGCATGCGGGAACACTAGACCCTTTCGCCACCGGTCTTTTGATCGTGGGTGTGGGAAGACCCGCCACAAAACACCTGGCAACATTTCTTCAATTTCCAAAAACCTATGAAGTGACCTTTGTTTTAGGGGCCACGACGCCAACGGATGACTCCACCAAGGAGCCTACCCTCTGCCCTCCCCCCTTTCCATTAACACAAAAGAATATTCAATTAGCCCTCAAAAAGTTTCAAGGAACAATCGAACAAGTGCCACCACAATTCTCGGCGGTTAAACAAGAAGGTGTCAAAATGTACAAAGCCGCTCTGCGAGGCAAAAACCTCTCAGTCAAACCCCGTGTCGTAAAGATCTATTCCATCGCTCAAACATCACCCATTTGGCAAGCTGCTAATGGAACATCTCTCCTTTCTCTTTCCATTCACTGCTCCTCGGGCACCTATATCCGTTCTATTGCAAGAGACCTTGGACAAACCTTGGAGACAGGTGGTTATGTTCAAACCCTTCGACGCACAGAAATTGGTCCCTTTCCTGTCTCCGCTGCCATCCCCTTTGAGAATATCGCTGTAGAAGACATCGAAGCACATCTCATTCCCATCAATGAAATGCTGACAAAACTCTGAGAAAACCGCGAATCTTAGCCATACTCCCTTGCCAAAAAGGGAGTTTTTTGATAAAGTAAAAATGTAATTCTTGATTTGGAAAGAAGCCGACGGAGCATCCTTCTTCATGAAGATCCCGAATCTTTTCGATAAACTTTCATGAATCGTTTGAGCAAAAAGACTAAAAAACGGATTCTGACATGCGCAATTCTCTTGCGCCTCTTTTAGTCCACCCCCCTCAATTTGGATCTCCCAAACGCTTCTCTCATGAGAAGCTTTTATGATCCCTGAATTCATTGTCCTCTTTATTGAAGGATTTGGCGCTCTCCTTATCGGGAGCGTGGCCGGATATTTTTTTCGGCGTTATATCGCGCGTAAAACGGTTGATAATGCCGAGGAACGTGCGGAAAAACTCTTGACTGAAGCTAAACAAAAACAGCAAGAGTTGGTGCTCGAAATCAAAAATAAGCGCCAAGAGGTTTTACTCGATGCAAAAAACAAGGCTATCCAAATCATCGAGGAAGCCAAAAAAGATGAGCAACAACGACGTCGTGATATCCAAGAACAACAACGTCGCTTGGAAAAACGCGAAACCTTATTTGACCAAAAACTGCTGGATGTAGAGGAAAAGAAAACCAAACTTGAGGAACAAACAAAACTTTTGGAAGAAACGAAAATGCAGATTGTTGCAGTCAAAGAAGAACAGGTGCAAAAACTGCAAGCCATTGCTTCCCTTTCCAAAGAAGAGGCCTTGGAACGTTTACTTAAAGAAGTGGAAGCGCAAAGCCAAGAAGCGCTCATGAATCGTTTACATAAACTTGATCAACAAACCGAGGAGGAAATCGAACGCAAATCACGCAATGTAATTTCTTTGGCCGTAACACGTTATGCGGCTTCACAATGCGTAGAAACAACCACCTTAGCCGTGGAACTTCCTTCCGATGAAATGAAGGGACGTATTATTGGAAAGGAGGGTCGCAACATCAAAGCTATCGAACTTTTGACCGGAACCGAGATCATCGTGGATGATACTCCGGAGATGATCACGATCAGTGGATTTTCCCCTATTCGCCGACAGGTTGCCAAGCGTGCGCTTGATGCACTTATTGCCGACGGCCGCATTCATCCTGCCCGTATTGAAGAAGCTGTGGATGAAGCGAAAAAAGCTCTCGCTCAAGATCTCCGCAAAGCCGGAGAAGAAGCACTCTATCAACTGGGTATTCCTGTTTCTTCCATTGATCCAAAACTTATTTCCATTTTGGGTCGCATGAAGTATCGCACAAGTTATGGCCAAAATGCGCTCCAACATTCCATCGAAGTGGGATTGCTTTCCGGCCTCATGGGCGAGGAGCTTGGAGCGGATGTGTTTGTTTGTAAAAAAGGCGGACTTTTTCATGATATTGGTAAGGCTGTGGATCATGATATGCAAGGTGCTCACCCGGAGATCGGCTATAACATCATGAAAAAATTCGGATTCCCCGAGGAGATTTGTTATCAGTCCATTGCCCATCACGAGGATCATCCCAAAACCGTGGAAGGAGCGATTATCAAAGCAGCCGATGCCATTAGTGGTGCACGTCCTGGAGCTCGCAAACAATCTTTGGAACAGTTTATTCAGCGTATGGAAGAATTGGAAAAAACGGCTGCGACCTTTGAAGGTGTGGCAAAGGCTTATGCAATCCAGGCCGGACGCGAAGTGCGTGTATTTGTACAACCCGAAAATATTGATGATTTAACCGCACAAAAACTTGCTAAGGATATTGCTGTAAAAATTGAAGCTGAATTGAGTTACCCCGGAGAAGTGAAAGTCACGGTGATTCGCGAAACACGAGCAATCGAATATGCACGTTAGGCTCTTGCCAAAATAGTCTTTTTACGCTAGAATTAGAGACATATGAACAAAGCTGACTTAGCTGCTCGCCTCTCCGAGCACATAGGGATTCCAAAAAAATCTGCCGAGGATTTCCTGGATGCCTTTGAAACCTTGGTAATTCGAGCCCTTGTGGCCGGTGAGGAAGTCACCTTGGCAGGGTTTGGCACCTTCAGCGCCCGCGTTCGTGCAGGTCGCACCGGAGTCAATCCTCAAAATCCCACCGAGCGTATCCAAATCCCCTCTGTAACCGTTCCAAAATTCAAATCGGGCAAAGCACTCAAAGATGCTCTCAAAGGAAAACGACAAGTATAAATAAAAAAACAGGGTCGCAAGGCTCTGTTTTTGGTTGTATAAAAAAACCGCCAGGAGTGATCCGACGGTTCGTTATGATTCTTCTGGAATCGAACTTTCTTTTTTGGGACGAAATACCCACAAAATCATCGCGGTGATGACAATGAATCCGCCAGCGATAAACCAAAGCCAGGTAATTGTGTCTGGGGTATTGGGTTTCCCGTCCAAGCTCAACCAAACAAAGGCTGGCGTCAGAGTGAATCCAAAATGCGCGATAAAGGATTGAAGCGATCCGAAGGTGGCACGATAAGAACTTTCCACTCGCTTTTGCACATAAGTATCTATAAGCGGTCCGAGAATTCCGCGAGTCAGTTCGTGCATCATCATCATGCCCATGATCCAAAAAGGAAGAGGGAGGAAACGCACAAGGGCAAGACTTCCACCGGCAAGAAAAAGTGCGGTAACAATCCAAGTGCTTCCATAGCGTTCCAGATGTTCATGCCTGCGCACCAAATATCCGGCTAAGGCAGTGCTTCCGTACAAAAGCGGCCAAACCCAGGCAAGCGAACTGCGGCCCCAGATGGATTCCGACAATGGCGACCAATAGTGGTTGAATGTCATGAATCCTCCGGTCACAACCAAGATGATCAAAATCCAAGAAAGAGCGTGGCTTTGACGCAAAAGATTCACACTGCATTTTAAGGCTTGCCACTGACTGATCCGCTCTTGTGGTTCTCCATCATCCTTCATGTGATAGTAAGCGATGTAAAGACTGACCAAACATCCAACGATTAAAGGCGGCCAGATCAAACGCATGTGAACGGAAGAAAGAAACACGCCAAGGAATCCACCAATCACACAGGCAATACCACTTAACATGGCTGTGGTACCAAAAACGTGTCGCAGTTCTTTTTCTCTTCCGTGTTTTTTAAGAGCATCGGTGATCCATGCTTGTCTGGCGCCGGAAAGAAACGCATTGCCCACGGCAAAAATGCCATCAGCCAGAGCCGCCGTCCAGACACCTCGCGCACATGCGTAAAAAATGGATCCAATGATCCACAACCACACGCCCGCGCGCAGGGACCAGACACGACTTTTTCCGTCGGCAAACATACCGGTGGGCAGCTCTCCCAAAAAGACCACACCTGCAAACACCATGTTTACGAAAGCAACCTCACTGTAGGAAAGCCCGAGCCAAAGAAGATAAGGGACAAAGGAGGCGAAGGTAAACGCCAGTCCAAAGTCCTTGGAAAGAACGAAAAGGTAGTAGGTTTTGGTGATAGACATAAGAAACCTCGGTAAGGTAAGAGAAGCCCCGCCTTCGTCCTCGCCAATGACGCGGACTTCGGCAAGGCAAAACAAAACCGCCCGGGGATCATTCCCCGGGCGGCCTATTTTCTATGAAAGAAGATGCGTTTACACGCAACGCTGACACGACATAAAGGCGACAGGGGAAATATCCAAAACCAAACCATAGACATCAGAAATGTCTTGTGGGCGGGTGAACATTTGCTTGTCGTTATGCCATGTCATACATCTATAGAAAACCATAATCGAATCTTTTGGTCAATCAATCTAAACAAAAAACCGCGGATTTCCCACGGTTTTTCTCTTTTGTTTATTCTTTTACAAAGACTTCCACCTGCTCAATAATATCTTGCAAGGAAACCAGGTGAGCCTCTTTCTCTTCCCTCCTCTTCCACTCAACCGACCCTTCGGCCAAGGTCTTTTCAGACAGTACGAGCCGTAAAGGAATCCCGATCAAATCCGCATCTGCAAACTTTTCTCCGGCTGTCACCTCGGCTCGATCGTCCCACAATACCTCTACTCCGGCCTTGTGCAATTCCTCATATAATCCACCGGCCTTTTCCAAAATCTCTTCACGCTTTTCATCGTCTTTGGATCCCAGACTTACGAGATGTACCAAAAAAGGAGCAATCGACTTTGGCCAGCACATCCCTCGGTCATCATGATGAATCTCCACCACGGTTCCCATTACACGCGAAGGACCTATGCCATAGCAACCCATAATGACGGGCACGGGTTTTCCATCTTCTCCGGCAACGGTAAATCCAAACGGCTCGGAAAACTTTTCCATGAGCGGAAAAATATTCCCTACCTCAATCGTCTTTGTTTCCCGCATCACTCCCCCATCACATTTGGAGCAAGTGTCTCCGTCTTTATATTCACTGATCTCACGATTTTGCGCGTACTGACATTTGTCACAAACGTAAATCACGTCTTCCCCACTTTCGGTTGGTGTTTGAAACTCATGACTGTATTTGGAAAAAACTCCGCCCGAAGCCTCGGTGATAATCGCGTCAATTCCGCAGCGATGAAATACGTTCAAATACGCTTGCTTGGATTTTTCATAATACGCCCGCATATCCTCCTCGTTTAAGTGAAAGCTGTACAAATCCTTCATGGAAAATTCGCGGCCACGCAAAAGTCCGGACTTGGCGCGCGGCTCATTGCGAAACTTATCTTGAATTTGATACACAGCAACAGGTAAATCTTTGTATGACTTTACATATTGCTGCACCAAAGGCGTCACCACTTCTTCGTGTGTGGACCCAAGTGCATATTCTTTTCCTCCCGCGCCTTCGAGTTTGAACAACACATCAATGCTATCCCATCGTCCGGTTGTTTCCCACACTTCTTTTGGCGTAAGAGCCGGCATCAAAATCTCCTGCCCGCCGATCGCTTGCATTTCCTCGCGCACGATTTTTTTGATGCGATCTAAAACACGCAAGCCAAGAGGCAAATAGGTATAGGCTCCGGCCATGAGTTGATTAATAAACCCGGCTTGCACCAAAAAGCGCGCATTGGCCGAATCTCCATCGCTTGGAGCGTTTTTATTTGTCTTTGCGAACAATGTGGAATAACGCATACGGCAATAAGAATAACAAATAACTTGGGTTCTAGGAAGAGAAAAACCACCGGGCTACGATGGTTTTTAATCTGTTTGAGCTTATGAGTGATCTGAAAAAAGATGGTGCAGGAGAGAGGGATTGAACCCCTAACCTCCAGTTCCGAAGACTGGCGCTCTATCCAATTGAGCTACTCCTGCTTGTTGCGACAGCGTAGCGAAATTCTTGACACAGGTCAACCGTTTCGTCATAATTTCCTCACCTCTTACGCGCCGTTAGCTCAGCCTGGTAGAGCAGGTGGCTCTTAACCACTTGGTCGAGGGTTCAAATCCCCCACGGCGCACCAAAACAAAAATCCATCGAAATTTTTTCGGTGGATTTTTGTTTTTGAAAATCTATCCACACACCCTCCTTGTGAGAAGGGGGGGGGAAGACATACCATAAGAAGGAAATAATTTATTGATCAACCTCTCTATGTCAAATCCCGAAGGTGGTATGCCTCCCGAAGCACAACTTGAGGCACATCGAAAAAAAGTGCAGTTTAGACTTGGCAAACGTGCTATGGGTTATCCGGAACTTTGGACCCCGGCGGAAACCGAGGAAGAAAAGCGTCTTGTCGAAGAAGCTGCTGCAGAGGAGTTTACAAAAGCTGTGAATGAAAGAGATTTTGCACGCGCGGATTCCATTGCCCAGAATCTTCGCCGACAATTCGGTGAACCTCTCTTGGAGGTTTCATCCCAACCGACCGAGCCAGAGGCAGAGCGTCAACCCTCGGCAGTTGAGCAAGAGATGAAAAATATAATCGGACCGCATTGGGAAAAAGTCTTTGACGCTATCCGATATGCACCGCTTAGCGATCCCCGTAATCTTGCTCTGGCCGCAGAGGCAAGAAAGTTTGATCAAACACGTTTTGATGCGGAAATAACGCTTGATGAACGTTCCATTAAAGATGCTGTGCAAAAAATCAATGGTCATAAAGATTCTGGTGCGGCCGGGTATTTCTTCTGTTCTGCCATCAGTTTAAAAAGACTTGTAGGAGCCGAGGAATTTGCAAAACTCGTACCCATGAATGAGGAGGATTGGAGACGATTAACTGAAGATATGAAAATTTACAGTAGTCCTTACTCCCTGCCCTTTCAAATGGTCTTGGCAGACATGGCAGAATTTGATCCACAAAAAACGCGCGAACTGATAGGAGAGGAAAAAATGGAGGAATCAAAAAAGATCATGCGGGAAAAAATGAAACACGCTTTTTGTATTCACAAAGTTTTTTATCTTCATGCCCTGAAACTCTGGGGGCAAAAAGGGGAAGATATTTCTGTTCTCTCTCAACAAGATTGGCAAAATATAAGAAACGAGATGGAAGATATGCTGTGTCATCGTGATATGAAAGGATTTTTTTATATCGCCAATATGGTGCGTGAAGTCGGGGTCGAAGAATCAGAAGTTTAAAAGCAACCAAAAAAACCGAGAGGCACGCCCCTCGGTTTTTGATTTCTCCATTATTTCCAATCTTTCACTTCCAGTCCTTTTTCCGCTGCAGCAACTTGAGCCTCTTGTTTGCTCATCCCCTTTCCTGTCGCCACCAACTCTTTACCGATATATACCCCGACATCGAAAATCTTTTCATGATCAGGCCCCTCTTCGGACAATACTTTATAAGACGGTGTGATTCCGGCTCGCTCCTGTGACGCTTCTTGAAATCGGCTCTTGGGATCAATATACAAACGGTGCTCCAAAATATGTGGCAACTTACAAAGTACATGAGTATGAATAAACTCTTTGGATTTGTCCCAACCCTGATCCAAATAAATAGCTCCAATAATCGCTTCAAACGCATTGGCTAAAATATACCGTCGCGCTTTGGTATTTTTATCTTTTGCCTCGCCTTTGGAAAGAAACAGGTATTCCTCCACTTCCATCTCGGAACAAATGCTCGAGAGCATATCTGCATTCACAAGCGCTGCACGCCAATTGGTGAGCTCTCCTTCGGGATTCTCATACTTTTCGTACAAATATTCGGTCACGATCAATTCCAATACCGCATCTCCCAAAAACTCGAGACGCTCATTATGCCCCAAAGGAAAATCAGGATGTTCGTTAAGATAAGAGCGATGAACAACCGCTTGGCGAATAAGATCTTTATTTTTGAACGTCACACCTATCGCTTTTTCTATGGGTTCTTTTATACGTACGGGCATAATTTATGATGCGACTGGAGGCGTTGCGGGAGTTTCCGCGGCTTCCTGCGCTTTTTGTTTTTCTTCTTCCTCCTTCTTTTTATCCACTTCTTTTATTTCTCCATGCACCACCATTTCCTTAAACATGGCTCCGAGAACTCCGTTTACAAACTTGCCCGATGATTCTCCTCCAAAGGTCTTTGCAATTTCAATCGCTTCATTGATCGCCACCTTGGCGGGAATATGCGGATTCATCTTGAGTTCATAAACTCCAACTCTGATAATGTTGCGATCAATGATGGACATGGAATCAAGCGGCCAATCAGGAGCAAAACGGATGATAAGTCCATCAATATCGGCCAAATGTTCCATGACTCCCAAAAAAAGCTCATTAATAAATCCCCCATCGTCAAAGTTTGGAGCAAACTCCTCTCGATTAAAGGCAAGGATCTCTTCAACTCTTTCTTTTGGTTGACTGAGAAAATCCCATTGGTACAGGGACTGGATGGCAATCGTGCGAGCGAGATGGCGATTGGACATAATCAATGAACAAAATGAATGAACAGACCTATTGTAGCGCAACAACGTCTAATCGAAAACATCAAAGGGTTAAGCCTTTGATGTTTGTTTGGGAGCAGGAGCTGCTTTGGCTCGCTTTTCCACCTTTTTAACAAGACGTGCGGTGCGACGATCGATATTGAGGACTTGTCGGCCCTTATAAGTGCCACACTGCTTGCACACATGGTGAGGCTTGATCGCAGCTTTACAATTTGGACAGGTGGCGATTTGCAGGCGCTCGAGAAAATCCTGTGCCGCGCGGCGTCGCTTATCTGAACTTGTCCGACGATGTCCGGGAAGACCCATAGAAGAAAACGTTATCTTTAAGTGGCAAAAGCGTACCAGCCAAAACCAAAAAGGTCAAGGATTTTGAGTGTTTTTAGTGGGTTTTGGATTGACGTTCCAAAAAAACTGTGATACACCCATGCGTTCCTCGTCCTTTCCAAAAGGAGCTCTCATGGCCAAAAAACAACCCCTCCCCTTTCCTGTGTTTCCGCATTGGTATCTCAAGGATTTGGTTGGTGTTCTTCGTGATCGCAAAGCGCAAGTCGTTCTCCTTTATGGAGACGTTCGTTGCTTCTTGCCAAATCCCACCTCCCGCCCGGGAGAAAAAGAATCCTATCTCGAATTTCCGCTCTTCTTGCGCAAGGCGCTCGAAAACGGACGCATGGTTCTCTTTTACGATATTGCCTCTGGGATCCAGTTTCTGCGTCCAGAAATGGAAGCCGTTTTCAAGCAAGAATCCGGATTTCAAACACCTGCCCCTGCCGGTGGAGATCCCATTGCTCTTGCGCGCGCCGAGCTGCAACAGGAAAAGGAACTTCCCAAAGATCCCGAAGCCTGTCTGCGACTCATGGATCGCGTGATCAAAAACACGGACAAGGTGACGATCGTGATTCGTTCTGCACACTTCCTGGCTCCGCATGTCGGTTCACAGGGGACACAGATGATGAACGAACGCGTGATCATCGAACGCTTGCGCAATTGGAGCATGGATCAAGATATCCGCTCGCGTGGCAATCTCGTATTCCTTCTCACTGATGAAGTGGCAAAGGTGACCGAAGAATTGCGCCAGGGCAATACAGGGGTCTATCAGATCTACATTCCAAAACCCACATTTGAAGAACGGCTCGCTTTTCTCCTCACTTGCCATCATCCACCCGCATTCCCCAAGGGTATCACCTTGGAAATGCTCGTGCATGCAACCCAAGGGTTGAGTCTGCGCCAGATGCAAGAAATCCTCGATGAAACCAGACGTCATAGTGACGCACTGAATCTCTCTGCCATCAAAAAGGCAAAGCGCAAGGTCCTTGTGGATGAGTACGGCGATCTCATGGATATCGTCGAGCCCGCTCGCGGGCTTGAGGATATTGGCGGGCTTGAGCATATCAAGACATTTCTGGCAGAAGTCCTGCATGGCATTGCCTCGGGAGATCATCGACTGGTCCCCATGGGCATCACCTTAACCGGGCCTCCGGGAACAGGAAAAACCGCGATTGTCGAAGCCCTCGCATATGAAGCCGGATTCAACTTTGTGAAAACCAAGAATATCCGTTCCATGTGGCTGGGTGAGTCTGAAGCCAGGATGCAAAAACTTGTTTATGCTCTGCGAGATATGGCTCCGGTTGTTGTCATGAACGATGAAGCCGATCTTGCCGAGGCACAGCGCGATTCTCCTCATGGAGATTCCGGGGTCTCGGAACGGCTTATGAAGATGTGGATGGAATTTCTTTCTGATCCAAAGATCCGCGGACAAGTGCTCGTCATCAACTGTACCAACCGACCCGATCGCATGGATGCCGCACTCAAGCGTAGCGGACGCAGTGACGAGATTATTCTGCTTCCCATGCCCAGTCGTGAAGAACGCGATCCTATTTTCCGCGTCATGTTCAAACGGCATCAGGTGAAAACAGACATCACGGATCTGACTCCTTTTGTCCTTGCCACAAGCGGGATGTCAGGGGCAGATATCGAACAAGTGGTACTGCGTGCCCATCGCCTCGCAAGCCGAGAAAATGACGGAATGGTCACAGGAGAAATCTTGCAAAACACGATTGGTGACTTCATTCCCGGAGACAATCAGCAGCAGATTGACATGATGACCATGGCCGGACTCTTGGCCTGTCGATCCCGACGACTGCTTCCCAGGTGCACGAAAGAGATGGTGGAGCATATTTGTGCGCGTGGACTTGTTCCTGACATGGATCGAATGGTCAACCAATTGCGGGCTCATGGCCTGCTGACGTAAAACCCCTGTTTATGGGGTTTTTTCTTTTAAAAAGCGCGTAATTCCCTTGACAAAAGGCCTTCCAAATGGGAAGGTCTTTTGCCGCAAACGCGGATATATCCGCTCTTTTCAACCTGTTTCCAAAGGAGGAAACCATGGGTGGACCAAGTGGTGAATTCTATGGTCGTGACACGACTTCTCGTAGCCGGCAAACCCGTTCCGGCACAACCACAGTGTCCGAAGAGGCGCTGGGAAGAAACACAAGAGTTCATACCACCATGCTTGCCAAGGATCGCAGAATCCGAACCCAGGCGCGAAATCCTGTGGTCATCATCGCGGATGTCACAGGGTCCATGGGAAATTTGCCAAAAATCTTCTGGGACAAGGCGCCCATGATCGTAGGACAAATCAAGGAAAGAGGATATCTGTCAGATCCTGAATTTTGTGTCGCAGCCGTCGGCGACGTCGTACATGATCGAGGCCCCATTCAGGTGGCGGAATTCTGTCAGCCTCGGGAAATGGACACCTGGCTTGAACGTATGTGGCTTGAAGGTAATGGTGGTGGCAATGATCGCGAATCTTATGAAACCATGGCCTGGTACTATGCCTATTGTTGCGATCTTCCGGAAGAATGTACCCCGTTTTTGATCATTCTCGGTGATGAGGGCTTTTATGATGAAATTTCTGGTCAAAATCTGAATGCCCTGTTTGGTTCCAAAAGGAACAACACAACGGCGATCGCGGTCTTCCGTGATCTCAGAGCAAAATTCCACGGAAATGTGTTCCATATTCACCGGCACTACAGCCGTGTAGCTGAAGAAAGAATCGTTCAGCAGTGGCAATCGGCTCTGGGGAAAAACCATGTTCTGTTTTTGGGAACCGATCGTGCGATTGCAGACGTGACCTTGGGCATCTTTGCCCTCATGACCGGATCGCGGACGATCGATGAGTACATTGCAGATATGCGCCAGCGCGGACAAGATGAGGGACGATGTGCCGAGGTTCGCGAAACCTTGCAACCTCTGCTTGCGATCGCTCCGCAAAAGCGAATCGAGGAACCACCAGCGCCCCCGCCTCCTGCCGCGTCAAAGAAGCGCAGACGCAAGAAGAAGGAAGATCCTCCCCCCTCAGGAGGAACGCCCGATTCCGGTGGAGATGATTGGAAATTGGCATAGATAAGATACGGCCCGCTTGGGAGACCTTCGGGTCTTAAAGCGGGTTTTCTTTTTTGACCGCACGCAGGTGAGATACAAAACGCTCACCCCTTTCCGCGCACTGCTGAAATTCTCGGCAGAGCACCGAAAGGTTTTGTTCTTTCAAACATAACCAACCAAAGAGGTTTACCATGCGAACGCCCTTTCTTATCGTAAGTCTTCATCCACATGCCACTCACTTCGAAGAAGTGGCGCAGCATCCCCTTGTCCACGGACTCCGATTCAACACCATTGTTCCCACGACTCTCTCTCCCAGGGATGTACTTCAAAAACTTCGTGATGCCTGCAAAGACAAACCCCTATTTGTTGACATCAAAGGACGTCAACTGCGCGTCCTCGAATACACCGATGCCCTCTATGCAGCCGTCCGTGTCTCCCATCGCATCCAAGTCGAAACCCCGGCCACGGTATTCTTCAAAGACTATCAGCATCCGGGATGCATGATGGAAGCGACCATTACCGAGGTGGAAGGTGATCGCCTCATCCTCACCCGTCGCCCCTGTCGGCCCCTGGGTAAAGGCGAGGCACTCAATATCCTTGATCCATCTTTGATGATCGAAGAGTATCTCACTTCTCAAGATCGAGTTTATCTCGAAGCTGCTTGCGAACTTGGTATAAACTCGGTTATGGCCTCGTTTTTTGAAAAATGGTCAGACCAACAAGATATCTTGGCGATTCACCCAAAGGCTCATGTGATGGCAAAAATCGAATCTACTCGTGGAATGGATTTTGTCCGTAAACTGCGCGGGGCAAAACAAAGGATCTCTCTCATGGCCGCTCTGGATGATCTCTACATCAACCGAGGGCCTTGTATTTTGCAAGATCTTGCCGCGATTCGCAGGTACGACCCATCGGCCGTGGCCGCTTCACGCATTCTCATCTCCTTGGAACAGGCACGAGATGCGTCTGATGTTTCTTTCCAAGATCTCCTAACCGTAATGGGGCTTTGGAAAATGGGGTATGGCATCTTCATATTGAGCGACGGACTTTGCTATGATGCAGAGACTTTCCGTATGGCCATGCAAGTGTGGAAGCAAGTGACTCGTGATATCACTCAATTGGAAAAACGTCCGTGACACGCGCCCTTATCTTGTGTGATCTGGGTTTTGGAGACGGAACAAAAGGAGCAACCACGGATTTTCTTGCACGCTCCCAAGGCTTCCGCTCTATCATGCGCTATACTGGTGGACCGCAAGCTCGCCATTTTGTCACGACCCCGCAGGGTGTTGTACACGGATTTGCACAATGTTGCTCTGGCATGTTCGTACCAGGCACCTCCTCTATCCTCTCCTCTTCCATGCTTGTGGATTTGATTGCCCTCCAAGGAGAAATCCAAACGCTTGAAAAGATCATTGGTCAACCTATTTGGGAACGCGTGGTTCTCGATTCGTCCTCCACTCTTGTCACTCCGTTTCATGCAGTCATGGGGCAGCTCATGGAACTGCGACGCGGAGAAAAACGGCATGGCTCCTGTGGAATGGGAGTGGGTCAAAGCGTTTTTGAGCGAAAAGCCGGACAAGAGCTCACGATCCAAAAACTCTTTGAAGGAGATGGACGAAGATTGCTCGTAGACTGGCAAAAACAAATGGAGGAATTGATCGCTTGTACGAAAAAAGATTTTCCTCATCTGGGTGAAGCCTGTGATGCTTCCACTGCTTTTTTCCACCAGTACTTAGATGCTTCTTATCTTCTGGGAATCTATGGGGACATCTTGCAAAAAGCTCCCTGTAGGATCACGGACACAGCCGCCTATGTACGCGAACTCGTCAGAGACGGTCATGATCTTCTCCTCGAAGGAGCGCAAGGCGCGCTCCTTGATCGAGAGCAAGGCTTTTTCCCGTTTGTGACCAAGACCTGCACCACTTGTCATGAGGCACAGCGTTTTCTAAATGGCCTAGATGTCCGAGTGAAAAAAATGGGAGTTTTGCGAGCCTATATGCATCGCCATGGAGCAGGACCATTTGTGACGGAAGATGCTCAATTCGCCTCCAAGATGCACGACCGCAACAATGCTCCAAACCCTTGGCAAGGACCCATGCGCTTTGGACATCCTGATCTCCTTTTGTGGCGCTATGGTCTTGCGCTCAACGGTGGAGTGGATACTCTCGCGATCTCTTGTTTGGATGAACTCACTGGGACGGATTCGATCCGTCTGTGTACGTCCTACCAATATTCGGGAAAAGAGGCGCCAGAAGTGTTGAACCGATTCTTTACCTGGGACACTTGTTGCAGCACCACGCGCATCACGAAAATTCGTGTGGTCAGTGATCTGACGCCAGACGATCACGCAAAACGAACTTCTATCCTTGTACAATGTCGGCCACTTGAATGGATGAAAATGTCAGGATGGCATCAAGATATTCGATCCGCACGACAACTTGAGGATCTTCCCACAGAAGCCAGACAATTTCTGGATGTTCTTGAAGGGCCAAAGGGGCTTCATACTCCGATCTCCATTGTATCTGTCGGTCCCACTTGGGAAGGAAGGATGCTCTGCTAACGAAACCTGCGAAAGCGGGTTTTTTCTTTGACAAAAATAGGTGATCCTGGTGAGATAACGCGCTCATGACAAAGGAGGCTTCAGCCATGAGACTTTCCGCACTCGTTCTTTCCCTGTGTCTTTTCCCCACCTCGGCCATGGCGCTAGACATCACCCCACAGGTGCAGATTGCGGCCGGAGCGGACGCTCCGATCGCCAACCACCTTTACGTCCGCGCCTCGACCCATCTGTTCTGGCTTCCGGGCGACCATGCCATGACGTTCGCCTACACGGGCGTGATCTACTCGGTTAGCGACCACTTCTGGGTTGCTCCGCAAATCGGTGTGGTTGCAAACTGGAACAACAAAGGTGACATCGCACCGCTTGGAGCCGTCTGGGCTCAAGTATCAAATGATGATCTGCGTTTCTTCTTCGATGTCGAACTCTTCCCTACGACAAACAACCTCGTCTTCTACGGCTACTACAATGCCGAGTGGATGGCCAACTTCTGGTTTGGTATCGGTCTCCAGGGGGAACAGGTGGATCTCAATGTCATGTATGGCCCGCATCTGGCCTTTGCTCTTTCAAACACGCTTGTTATCAGTCCCGAGTACTACTACGATCCCATCAACAAAAACCACACCTTCCGGTGGGTGACGATCCTCACGCTCAATTAGCGTACGAACTCCTGGGTTTCCCCGGAGTTTTTTTGTAAATAAACATAGAGAGAAGGATGGACAAAAAGAGTAAAAAAGGCTATGGTACGGTGTTCTTTCAAAACCTTTTCACTCCTCCCCCTCCTCTTGGAGCCAACCCATGCCTCTTACTCCTTGGCGTGAAGCGGTCACCCTTCCCATTCTCCCTTCCTTTCAGGAACCCGCTTGGAACTTGGATGATCTCTACAAGGCGCTGGAACACGCGCATCACCATTGTGGAAATGCGGTATGGAATCCTTATATCACCCTTTGTCTGTCAGGTGGATTGGATTCCTCTTTGTCTCTTGCGATTCTTGTGAAACTCTTTGGGGCCAGACGGATCACCGCCTGCACGATCGGCTCAGATCCAGATCACCCCGATGTACGTTATGCAAAAATGGCAGCGGAAACATTCGGTGTTTCACACGCTATCCTTATTCCAACCAAACCACAGATTGATCGCGCAAAAATTGAACTTGCCATGATACCAGGAGAAGATGTTTCGGATGGAAATGCCGGCGTCCTCCTCTTCTACCAATTTTTGAATGGTTGCAATATAAAAAAGATCATTTCCCATGATGGAATCGATGAGCTTGTGGGAGGATATTGGCCACACCGTCAGTATGAGGGAAACGAGAATCTTCAGTGTGAGGACTTTGATGCACAATGGAAACGCCTTGCAGATGTGCATCTCCATCCTTTGGAGCGCAAGGCACTGATCTGCGGAGTGGACGTTGTGTTCCCTTATCTTCAAAGGGAAGTGATCGAATACATCCGTCGTATTCCTTTGTGTGAGCGTACCTCCAAAGCGGAAAGTAAGATGCCTCTGCGTGCCCTTGCCAGACGACTGGGAGTGCCCGAACCGATCATCGCGCGTAGAAAGATTGGATTTTGCAGCGCGCTTGCTCTTCCCGAGAGCCTGCCGTCTTGAATAAGGCGGCTTTTTCGTTTACGGTAAAACCATATGGAACTCTCCAATCTTCTTTTTCTCTTCCATCATCTACATCATCATGAAGATGGAACGCACGAAATTCATCACTGCGGTAACGATCATGTTGCAACCGATCCTCTTGCCTCTTATACGATTCATCATTGTGCGTGCAAAAAACATTGTATTTCCGTTCAGATCGCTAAAGGTCATGCCATGAATGCACAACTGGAATCCCCTTTGGTATGTGTCTGTTTCAAAGAACCTTGTCCTGAGGAAGGTTGGCACATTGAAAGCGGAATTATTATAGAAGAAAAAATATATGAATCATGAAATAACCAATTTTGAAATCTTACGCTTCTTAAAGGAATCTATGATGAGAAAAAAAGATTTTCAATGCCTCGCGACAAAAAATGACCTTCGGTGCTCACAAACAGAACTTATAAAACGCATACAAAAAATTACTCCTTCATAGAAATCTCCTTCAATTGCAAACACCACCCGATCCGGGTGGTGTTTTGATTTGTCCTTAAAAAAGGTCTAGACCAAGGTGATGCTGGCAACCGTATCACCCTCGCTCTTAAATCTCATGATGCGTACACCTTGGGTGGCACGACCTAAAACGGAAATAGACTTGATCGGTGAGCGAATCATTTGGCCGGCATGAGAAACAGCGAACAAATCTCGTTCGTCCCCCGACTCGAGCATATGTGCGGCCACAATCGCTCCTGTTTTTTTAGTGATATTGGCTGTCTTGATTCCCGATCCTCCGCGACCCTGCAATTTATATTCCGTGATATCTGTACGTTTTCCATAACCATTTTTCATGACGACCAACAGTTCGAGTGCTCCCACCTTCTTTGCTTGACCTTCGCGAATAACGCCCATGCCCACAATACTATCCGCTCCTTTGAGCCGCATACCGCGCACACCAGCGGCCACACGTCCCATGCTACGGACGTTTTTCTCCGAGAATCGAATCGCCTGCCCCTGTTGAGATACAAGAATAATATCGTCTTTACCCGTGGTGGGATGTACCCACTGCAAATTGTCTCCTTCACGCAGTTTGATTGCGATCAAACCCGAGCGACGCAGATTTTCAAATTGGCTGATATCGGTTTTCTTGATCGTCCCCTTATTGGTCACCATGAGCAGATGCTTGTAGGTTTCAATATCATCCATGGACAAAGCTGCGGAAACAGTTTCTCCCGGAGCCAATTGTAGAAAGTTCACAAGCGCTTGTCCCTTTGCTATACGCGAAGCCTCGGGCACATCATACGCTTTGAGTTGAAATACGCGCCCGCGCGAAGTGAAGAACAATAAATCTTTATGTGTGGTTGTAGAGAACAATTGTTCCACAGCATCTTCTTCTTTTGTGGTAAGCCCCACTACTCCTTTGCCTCCGCGTTTTTGCTGACGGAACGTATCGGGTGGAATGCGTTTAATGTACCCGGCCTTGGTGATCATCACCATGGTGGGAGTGTCAGGGATCACATCTTCGATCGAAAACTCTTTGATGCCGTGTTTGATGATTTGTGTGCGACGAGGTTCATTATATTTTTCTCCAAGTTCTTTGACCTCGCTTGCAATGACGTTCATCATTTTTTCCGGAGATCTTAAAATGGATTCCAATTCTTTGATGAGCTTCATTTTTTCATCATACTCCTGCTCTACTTTCAATCGTTCGAGATTTGCCAACTGTTGCAAACGCATTTCCAAAATCGCTACAGCCTGACGCTCGGTCAGTTTAAACTTGCTCATCAAATTCACTCGCGCCTCATCTTTGTCTGTTGATTTCTTGATGGTCGCAATAACTTGGTCGATTTTCAAAATGGCAATGCGCAATCCTTCCAAAATGTGAGCTCGATCACGCGCACGATCCAAATCAAACTGTATGCGCCGACGCACCACTTCTTGACGATGCTTAATGTACTCCTCCAAAATCATCTTGAGATTGAGGATACGAGGCTGGAGACCATCCACCAAGGCCAACATATTATAATGACAGGTCTCTTGCAGTTGAGTTGTTTGATACAAACGGTTGAGCACCTTTTTGGGAAACGCATCTTTTTTAAGCTCGATCACAATACGCACACCGTCCTCTGTAGACTCGTCACGTAAATCACGAATCCCCTCGATCTTTTTTTCATGCACATGCTCGGCAATACGCTCGAGTAAGGCGGCTTTGTTGACCTGATGCGGAATCTCAGTTACCAAAATGACATAATTGCCTTTCGCGTCTTCCACAATCTCGGTTTTTGCACGCACCACCACTCCCCCTCTACCGGTGGCAAATGCTTGCTTGATGTCTTGAATGTTGTAAGCGATGGCGCCGGTGGGAAAATCGGGTCCTTGCACAAATTCTGCAAGTTCATCGATGGTTGCCTTGGGGTGTTTGATTAAATGTAAAATAGCCTGACACACCTCACCTAAATTATGAGTGGGAATATTGGAGGCCATACCCACGGCAATGCCCACAGTTCCGTTGATGAGCAAATTGGGAAGTTTGGCCGGAAGTACACGAGGCTCTTTGTGCGTCCCGTCAAAGTTTGGAACAAAATCCACGGTTTCTTTTTCAATATCCAATAACAATTCTTCCGCCGTACTTTCAAGCTTGGCCTCGGTGTAACGATAGGCTGCGGCTGCATCTCCATCAAGAGAACCAAAGTTTCCTTGACCGCGTACAAGCGGATAGCGCAGGGAAAAACTTTGTGCCATGCGCACAAGCGAATCATACACCGCACTGTCGCCATGTGGGTGATATTTTCCAAGCACATCTCCTACCACCGTGGCACACTTTTTGAACTTAGAATTTGAGCGCAATCCTGTCTGCCACATGGAATACAAAATGCGACGATGCACAGGCTTGAGCCCATCGCGTACATCGGGAAGCGCGCGACCCACAATCACGGACATCGCATAATCCAAATACGATGTTTGCATCTCTTCGGTGATGTTAATTGGAATCACATGTCCGGCTGCAGAATCGGGAAGCCCGGATTTCCTTTCTTCTCCTTGTTCTTCCGGTTGCTTGATTATAAGTTTTTTCTTCTTGTTCATATTACGGATTTGTTTGTTCTTGAATGAGTGGATCGCCTATCTCTTCCTTTTGGACATCCAGTGTATCTTTCATGTCTTCTACTACCTGTGAGGTAATTTGATCTTTTGCTTCCTCACTCACCGCCTCCCCGATCGTATCTTTGATCACATCAAACGTTTCGGATAATTGTGTGCGCGAGGATTGTGTTTGCTTTGAAATATCTTGCTTGGTCCCTTGCACTTCTTGCCAAAGTTCTTGAAGACCGCTCCCTCCTTCCAAAAGAGTTGAACGGATATTCCACCACCAACCCACACATACCAATACGACGAGCATAATAATAATCCCCCACATCAAGAAGTGCGGGGGTTTTGTGTGAGGATGTTGTGGAATCGGATCCTGCGGCATATCTAACGCGTCAAAACCACGATTTTTGTTTCTTCCTCTGGCAGATCTTTGCGTGTCAATTTTAATTTAGTGGTTTCCTCTCTTTGGCAAAGTCCCATTTCTTTACAAAAATCATCCACACTTGCCAATTTTTCTTTCATGTTGGTTATGGCATGCGTCATAGGAATCACGAGACGAGGTTCCACTTGCGCCATAACCGCAGCAGCCACCTTTGGCGTCATTACACGTCCTCCTCCCACAGGAAGCATTAACACATCAATATGTTGCAAATGTTCAAGTTCTTCATCGGTAAGCTCGCGATCTAAAGAACCTAAATGAGCCAAACTAATTCCTTCGATTTCGAGCCGGTACATCACATTGGCTTTAGGCTCCCCTTTGGATTCTTGCGCGCGAGGAGCACTGATGCCATAAAGAAAAATGCCTTTGACCTCGTACTCTCCCGCATGTTGGATCACAAACGGATTTCCCAAAATACTCTGTGTGTTATTAGCGTGTTCCGCATCATGCGTTACTGCCACAACCTGTGCCTCTAACGTACGAGGAAATCTTAATCCCGTACTGTTTTGATATGGATCAATGACAAGAGTTGCCTCTCCATTTAATCCTTTGGATGTGATCTCAAAACACGAAAGTCCGTGCCAAGAAATATTCATACTTTGACCATAGTTATCTCAAAAAATACGCTCAAAGTATAGCATGGAAAGAGGGAAGAAACAAGGGAAAACCTGTCAAAACAATCAAAAAAATATGACATTCAAATACTACCCTTATTTTCTGATATAAGAAAAAAATGGAGGAACCATCACAGCAAAACGACAACCGATATTCTCAAAAGAATAATGGTCAAGCGTGTGCCCTAAATACGCCGAATTATAAGATCCGCCAACACCTGCCACTGGAGTATTCCTTTCGAAAATATCTCTAAAACACATTCCTGTAAGATAGCAATTTACCCTTGCATCTAATTGCTTTCCTGTCTCCATCAAATGCGTCAGATACGCCAAAAGCCAATCTTCAGGGGTTAAACCAGATTCATGAACATAAGGGGATCCTGGATCGTCTTCTGCCTCCTGTAATAAAGAAAGACACTTCCTAAATGTTATTGCTTCTTCTATGGGTAAACGGAGTTGACCCTGACCAGCAATCACTCCTTTGCCTTTTTTTGGAATAGAAGCTATCCCTTGAGGAATATCTGAAGCATCCTTACTTGAATCAAAATTTGCCGGCTGAAAAAAACGAATAAACCATCCTGTGGTTGATTCTGCTGTGGTCTGTTTTTTAAGAATTTGAGTCTTACTGAACCCTTGACTATGACCTGGATCAAAAAAAGTTGGGAAATAAATAATTTGCGGATCTTGTCCTGATCTTCCTGGTGTGTCTCCACCAAAATACATTGACCAAGCATCAAACATGATCTCACCACCAAATATTGTATATTCAGGATGAGATTGCTTGAAGAAAACAATTGATTTTTTAAAAACATCCATAAGAGCATTGAGACTCATGCCAAAGGGAACAAGGAGAAGTTTGGTAAAGCCTTGGTCGCGTTTGGTTTGAAGGGTCTCACGGCGTTCAAAGATACGAGAAGCTATTTGTTCCAAGGTGGGGATGGGATAGGTGTTACCGTCTATACCTAGGATGGCTCCTTCTTTGAGAATACCCACTTGTTCAAGAAGCTCTACTTGAGAATCGTATTGCTCACGAAGATGATAAAACTTCTCTCCATACTCGAGGGCTTCGGTATTCTTCCAAGGTTCTTTTTTGACAATAAGATGCTCAAAACATTCGAGAAGGAGAGCAAGTCGTTCAAGATCTGGGATGGAGAGTTTACCAGTAGCCTCGCGGAGGAGGTCGGGCTTGCCAAGAGATTCTCTGGAAATCCCGTGAGCCTGTGTGAAATCAATAATCTCTTGTCGCAAAGTTTCAAAATGCACGCGGTGTTCTTTGGGTAAAGAATCGCGAACACTTGAAACAGAATCCATGATGGCTTCGCCAAGAATTTCCGAAGTGCGCCGGACCCCTGCCTCCGCAGGGGCGGCAGACGGAGAAGATTCCAAACTTGGTCGAAAAAGAGACATAAAACTAATAATTTAGCGCCCCTCTTCCATCACTCCTTTCCAATACTCTACTGCTTGTTTTACATCATAGAGTTTTGGGTCTGGTTCAGTCACCAAAAACCCTTCTTTGAACTGATCGATCTGCGTGACAATCTCGGCCCCCCATTTTTCATTTTGTTTTTCCAAACCTTCCAACTGTTCCAAAGCCTGTAAAATTTCTTGCTTTTGTTCTTCCCACTTTGCTTGCAAATCCGCATACCGATCCTTTTGTTCCTCAACAATAGATTGCACGAGCGCAGGCACTTGAGCCTTTGCATCAAGTATCACTCCTTCCAAAACTACCCGATCCTCTACACTCAATTTTTCCTCAAAATTCTTACTGTAAAGAAAATCATCCAAGGTGTGCCCTTGCCCTATGAAAGCCTTTACGCGATCAGCCACCTCTGCCGGCAATTTTTGAAATACCAATTCATCACGTTTTTGTCCGGCGATCTCATCAATAAGCGCGTGATAGGCGTTGCGATCCACAAAGGTCTTCACTCCAATCTCATACATCCCCTGTTTGATTGTCTCCCGAGAAACCGATGGGTCAGCAACATATTGATCGTGAAGCTGTTGGGCTTCTTCTTTGATTTCAATAGGAATCGTTGGTTCAAACAATCGAATCGCAATTTGAAACTCTTCCAAAAGATAGTGATGAGGATGTGACATAAAATTTTGTCAATTTTTTATCGTGATTATTTTATAAGATGACTAAAGACCGCACTCCAATGTCCGCACCCCGAAGATGAGGAACAACCCAGCCAAGGTCAGCCCGATGAAGGCCACGGCGCCAAAACGCGAAAGGCACCTTGATAGGGGAACGAAAAAAAACTCCTGCAAGACAAGAGATACATTCTTCTTTATTTTCAAAGTTATCCAAAGGTTTTCCTGTTTCAGAAAGGTGAATCATAAAAGCCATGATCCAATCCTCGGGAGTCATGCCTGTTTCACCATGGTAAGGAGAGTCTTTATCACCTTGAGCTTTTTGAAAAATGGAAAGATATTCATTGGGAGTTTTATTTGCTTCAAGAGGAGGTCGAGGGACGAGATCTCCTTGAGGTATTCCTTGGCCTTGTCGAGGAATGGGGGCAATACCTGTGGAATATGGATCTCCTGGATCAGAAGGTTGGAGAAGATGAATAGTCCAACCTTTCCATCCATCGTCACCCATCTGACCCCCGTCACCCCGGGCTTGACCCAGGGTCTCTTGTTTCTTAAGTATCTGTGCTTTTGTCTTTCCCCTATGGCCCATTCTTTCAAAAGACTTGGGATAATAAACAAGATCAGGGGAATCTCCTGTGTCTGCTCCTTGATAGTCTTTCCATTCCCAGAGAGAATCGTCAGTATCAAGATCAAAGGATGGGTGTTTTTGTTTGTAGGAGAGAAGGAATTGTTTGAATGTTTTCCAAAGAGTACTAAAACTCATGCCAAAGGGAACGAGGAGGAGTTTGGTAAAACCTTGGTCGTGTTTGGTGGATAGTTCTTTGCGGCGTTCAAAGAGACGGACGGCGATCTGTTCGAGAGTGGGGACGAGATATATCTTACCGTCTATACCTGTAATGGCTCCATTATCTAAAATTCCTACTGCCTCAAGAAGCCTAACTTGAGAATCGTATTGCTCTTTGAGGTGATAAAGTCGCTCGGCATACTCAATGGCTTTGGCAGGGTCTCTCTCTTCTTTCTTTGGTTCCCCATTCTTGAGAAGATATTCAAAACGTTCAAGAAGATCGGCAAGTCGTTCAAGATCTGGAATGGAAAGTTTGCTGGCAGCCTCGCGCAGGAGGTCGGGCTTGGAAAGTGTATATTTGGGAATCCCGTGAGCTTTTGTAAAATCAATGATCTCTTGTCGCAGAGTCTCAAAGTGTGCACGGTGTTGTTCGGGCAAAGAATCGCGGACACTTGAAACCGAATCCATGATGGCTTCGCCAAGAATTTCCGAAGTGCGCTGGCCCCCTGCCTCCGCAGGGGCGGCAGACGGAGAAGATTCCAAACTTGGTCGAAAAAGAGACATAGTTTTAATAGGATTGACTACTCGCCGATAGGGATTCTTTCGAGATATATGACGAGTCATTACGTTAGACGAAACCTGATATCAAACGTGAATGACAAAGGACAAGGGTTAAAGAATGGACAAGGGTCAAACCACCACCGAAAAACGCACGCCAACGTACCCACCCCGATTACGAGGATCAAACCTGAAGAGGCGGACCCGCCGACGGACACGGTCCCAATACGCGAAAGGCACACTGGTGGAGGAAGAGAAAAAAGCTCCTGTAAGATAGGAAATGCTTTCTGTGTTGTTTTGCCAGTTATCAAGGAATTTTCCTGTTTCAGTAAGATGAATCATAAAGGCTATGATCCAGTCTTCGGGAGTAAGACCTGATTCATGGTGATAAGGAGAGTCTTCATCTCCTTTTGCTTTTTGAAGAATGGAAAGATATTCAATGGAAGATTGTCCTGATTCAAGAGGAGGACGAGGAGTGAGGTCTCCTTGGGATGTTCCTTGGCCTTTGCGGGGAATGGGAGCAAATCCTTTGAGGGTTTCCGTATCTTGGGTGTTTAGGTTTGAGGGTTGGAGAAGATGAATGGTCCAGCCTGGAAAAAAATCTGGATTGTTGTCTTGCTCCTCAAGAATCCTTGCCTTTGTTTTCCCTCCATGACCTTCTTTTGTAAAAGACTGTGGATAATAGACAAGCTTTGGAGAATCTCCGATGTCTGCTCCTTGATATCCTGACCATGTATAAAGAGGATTATCCGTATCTAGATTGAAGGAAGGGTGAGATTGATTGTAGGAAAGGAGGAATTGTTTGAGAGTATTTATGAGGGTATCAAGGCTCATGCCAAAGGGAACAAGAAGGAGTTTGGTGAAGCCTTGGTCGTGTTTTGTGTGTAGCATCTCGCGGCGTTCAAAGAGACGAGAAGCTATTTGTTCCAAGGTGGGAATGGGGTATTTCTTGTTGTCTATACCTAGGATGGTTCCTTCTTTGAGAATCCCAACTTGTTCAAGAAGAGCGACTTGGGAAGTGTATTGTTCGCGGAGATGATAAAGACGTTCGATGTCTTGAAGATGTTCAGGAAGTTTTTCTTTCCAAGGTTCTTTATTTTTAAGCAGGTACTCAAAACGCTCAAGAAGGTTGGCTAGTCGTTCAAGGTCGGGAGTGGGGAGTTTGCTTGCAGCCTCGCGGAGGAGATCTGGTTTGGCAAGCGCCTCTCTTGGGATGTTATGAGCTTGCGCAAAATCAATAATCTCTTGTCGCAAAGTTTCAAAGTGTGCGCGGTGTTGTTCGGGCAAAGAATCACGGACATCTGAAACAGAAGAAAGCACGGCTTCACCAAGGATTGCGGAGGGGATGGATTCGGGAGATGGGTGAAAAAATTTCATAACTCCCTCAAGGATATCAAAATGCAAAATAGATAGCTATAAAACTATCTGTAAGCCCCTGCCGCCATATCCCGATTCTCTACCCAAATTCCCTTGCAAAAAAAGGCTTTTTTGGCTACACTAGGTCTCGCTTTTATTTTTAGCCCCGTCGGACCGTAAAGAAACCTTTGCCGTCTGCCGGATCATTTTTTATGACACAAGCAAAAGAGCCTTCGGAGTTGGCCAAACTCCTTGAGGAAGGTTCGTACTTACAGTTTCCCCAGGTTGGTGATGTGATCAACGGACACGTTGTCTCTTCCAGCCGTCGGGAAGTCCGCGTCGATATCGGTGGCTTTACGACCGGCGTTGTCCGCGGCCGCGAATTATTCGCAGAGTCCGAGGAATATACCCACCTCCAACCGGGCGAAGAGATCCAAGCAACCGTTGTGGATCTCGAAAACGAGAACGGTGAAATGGAACTTTCTTTCCGTTTTGCCGGCCAGAAAAAAGCTTGGGACGAACTCAAGCAACTCTTTACCTCTGGCGACATTGTGGAAGCGCGTGTGCTCGAAGCCAACAAAGGAGGCCTTCTTATTCGCCTTCAACATGTCACGGGCTTTCTTCCTGTGTCCCAATTGTCTCCGGAAAATTATCCACGGGTAAGCGGTGGAGACAAAAATAAAATTTTGGAAAAACTACGCACCTTTGTGGGACAAAATATCAAAGTGCGCGTGATTGATGTCAACGAAAACGAAGACAAACTTATCGTCTCCGAAAAAGCCGTCTGGGAAGATCAACAAAAAAATGTCATTGCAAAATACCAAGTGGGTGATGTGGTGGAAGGAGAAGTGACCGCGGTCGCCGACTTCGGTGCTTTCGTAAAATTCGAAGCGCTTGAAGGACTGGTCCATATCAGCGAAATCGCTTGGCAGCGTATTGATCATCCTCGTGATGTTCTCAAAACCGGTCAGCATGTCCGCGCGGAAATCATTGGCATTGAAGGAAGCAAAATTTTCCTTTCCATGAAAAAACTTTTGGCAGATCCTTGGAAGAGTGTGGGTGAGCGTTACAAAGTGGGAGATGTGGTCAAAGGAAAGGTGCTCAAAGTCAATCCTTTCGGATTCTTTGTGGAGCTGGATCCCGAAATACACGGGCTGGCCCATGTATCCGAACTTTCCGATAAGCCTGTGGCTGATGTCAAAACCCTTGCAAACCCCGGCGACATCCTCGATTTCAAAGTCGTCTCGGTTGAACCAAAAGAACATCGTCTTGGTCTTTCTTTGAAAACCACAAAAAATCCTGCAAAAAAAGCAGTGGATGAAGATGCGGCTCCCAAGGAATCCGAATCTGTTCCAGAGGCGCCTGTCGAACCGGAAATCACTCCCATCGAGACTCAAGCCTAATGGCTTATTAATTCTTGAGGAGGAAATTCTATGAAACCACTTCCTAAAAATGTCATCATCTCGGTGATCGTCTTTTTAGCGCTTCTCGCTATTTTTTCCACCTACAGTTTGCAAAACAATGAGCCAAAAGATGTTTCGTTTGCCGCCGTGGTGGAACAAATCCAATCACAAAGCGTCTCCTCTATCACCGTGGAAGGAAATAAGGTTTCCGTCACCCTGCAAGATGGAACGACCGAGGTAACGCAAAAAGAATCCGATGCTTCATTAACAGAACTGCTCACCCAATATGGGATCAGCACAGGGGAATTGAAAACCGCCAATATCACCGTGAAAGAACAAGGCGGTGGCGCTTACCTCTTGAGTATTCTTCTCCCCTCACTCATTCCCATCCTTCTTTTAGTCGTGATCTTCTGGTTCATGATCCGACAAATGCAAGGAGCCAATAACCGTGCTTTGTCTTTTGGTCAATCTGGTGCCAGAGAAATGAAAGATCAAAAACAAAAAGTGACATTTGCTGATGTAGCTGGGGCCAGGGAAGCAAAAGAAGAGTTGCTCGAAGTTGTTGAGTTTCTCAAAAATCCAAAAAAGTTTGTGGACATGGGAGCCAAACTTCCCAAGGGAGTTCTCCTTATGGGACGCCCGGGAACAGGAAAAACCCTTATGGCCCGCGCCATCGCCGGAGAAGCTGATGTTCCGTTTCTTCATATCAGCGGATCCGAATTTGTGGAAATGTTTGTGGGTGTGGGCGCCTCTCGTGTGCGCGATCTGTTTCAACGTGCAAAAAAATCCGCCCCTTGCATCATCTTTGTGGATGAAATCGATGCCGTTGGACGCCAACGCGGTACAGGGCTTGGAGGAAGCCATGATGAACGCGAACAAACTCTCAACCAAATCTTGGTCGAGATGGATGGATTTGATCCGCATATCGGAGTCATTGTGATTGCGGCCACCAATCGTCCTGATGTTTTGGATCCTGCCCTTCTTCGCCCGGGACGTTTTGATCGTCGTGTAGTCATTGATCTTCCCGATATCCAAGAGCGTGAGTCTATCCTTCACATCCATGCGCAAAATAAACCTTTTGCAAAAGATGTGGACTTGCGTCGTGTGGCCGAACGCACACCGGGATTTTCCGGAGCTGACTTAAGTAACCTTCTCAACGAAGCAGCAATCCGTGCGGCCAAAGCAAATCAAAAAGAAATCAAAAAAGAAGATGTTCTCGAATCCATTGAAAAAGTTCTTCTGGGACCGGAACGCCGCAGTGCAGTGCTCTCCGAGGAAGAAAAGAAAATCACAGCCTATCATGAAGCCGGACATGCTCTTGTCGCACATGCTCTCCCTTATTGCGATCCTGTTCATAAAATTTCCATTATCAGCCGCGGGTCAGCCGGAGGGTATACACTCAAACTTCCCGCCGAAGATCGCCGACTCTATAAGCGTTTAGAATTTTTGGACGATATGGCTGCTATGCTTGGAGGATTCCTTGCGGAAAAAGAAGTGTTTGGAGATGTGACAACCGGTGCCTCAGACGATCTCAAAAAATGCACGCGCATGGCGCGAGAAGTCGTTACGCGTTATGGCATGAGTGAGGCTCTCGGGCCTCGCGTGTTTGGTGAGGCTGAGGATATGATCTTCCTTGGAAAAGAAATTCATGAGAATCGCAACTACTCCGAAAAAACCGCCGAACTTATTGATTCAGAAGTGGAAAAACTAGTGAATGGTGCCCAAGAGAAAGCGCGTGTTATACTAAAGGAGCAACGCACCATGTTGGAAAAAATCGCGACTACACTTCTTGAAAAAGAAACCATTGAAAAAGAAGCATTCGAGGCACTCTTTCAAACGACCACCTAAAGCTCATCTCAAAAATAATCTCACGACCTTTTGACACAAATTTGTCCTGCAACGATTTCAGGATTCAATGTCTTGGAAACTATTTTTAAGACGAACTCTAAAAACTCTTCTAAAGGAGGATATGAAGAAAAAACAACCCGCCGGGATTTATCGCACGTTTTTCAAAAACGCTTGGTCCTGTACCTTGCAGCATAAATCTCTGTGGGTTTTTGGTATCTTTGCTGCGATCCTTCAAAGTGGTGGCCTTGGGGATACACTCTTACGAGGCTTCCGACGTGTGGAATATCGCGGGGAATGGTTTTCAAACCTGCTTCAAGATTCGGTCATGGGTCTGCGCACGGCAGGAACCTATCTTTCCCATATCGCCACCCTTCCCTCTTGGCAAACGGTCCTGTTATTTACTGCGATGCTTTTTGCTCTTCTTGTTGTCTTTTCCCTTTCCGTTATCTCCCAACAAATTCTCATTGATCGCGTAGATGCTCAAACCAAAAAATCTTCCGGTCATTCTTTTTATAAACATGTGGAAGTATTTGAAAGATTGGTTGGAATTCATGTTCTGGCAAAAATGGGAGGTTTTATAGCAACCCTTATTGTCACCTTGATCTTAGTGCTTTATCTGCGCGATCAAGGATCGCTCTATGCCTTTTTTGTTTTCGTAAGTTTTGGTTTGTTTGTTCCCGTACTGATTATCCTTCAAAACCTCTCCATGCTTGCGGCGATTCATGCTGTAAAAGCCAAAACCTCTCTCTTGCATTCTGTGGCTCATGCTTTTTTTCTCTTTCGATCCCATTGGCTTGCGACAATCGAACTTGGTGTGGGTGTCTTTCTTCTCATCGCTATCATGGCGGGTTTCCTTTGTGCCATTCTTTTCCTTTTTCTTCTCCCGGTCGCTTTTCTCGCTTCTTTTTTCCTCTCCACCGGATCTTGGGTAGGTTTTATGACATGCCAGGGAGTGAGTTTGTTTGCAATCGCCACTGCTCTTTTCTTGTTTGTCGGTGCCACCACCACGTTTCAATACGCCGTGTGGGTTTCTTTTTACAAACACGCTTCGCATGAAATTTTAGGCACAAAACCGATTGCGCGATTCTTGCGTTGGCTCAAAAAATGATTGCTTTTCCCCATAAAAACAAGCTACACTAAAGGGACGCTCTAGTCCTCATATTATGCTTCCCTCTTTTGTTTTATGACTACTTCCCAAAGCATCGAAGATTTACTCGGACGCATGAAAGGCGGCCAAAGCGATCACGAACCAACGGTCACGGAAAAACTGGAAGAAAAAATGGTAGAGATGCGCCTTAAGGAAAAAGAAAAAGATCTTGAACGTAAAGCGCAATCTTCCGGCGCTCCGTATATAAATCTCAAAGGATTTCCCATTAGTCCTGAAGCACTGCGACTGATCCCTTTTACTCAAGCAAAAGAACTTCAAGTTATTGCGTTTATCAATACCGGATCTGATGTGCGTATCGGCGCCATCAATCCTTCCCATACGGCAGTGAAAGAACTTCTCTATCAACTGGAAGAGCGCACTAAAGCCCATGGAGGCATCTATCAAATTTCCGAGGAAAGTCTCCGTGTGGGACTAACGGCTTACGACACGCTCCCCATTATCAAACCCATTGTTAAGGGCGTGACCATACAAGAAGAAGAGCTAAAAAAATATGAAGCACGCTTTATCTCTTATGCAGACATTCAACCGGTGATGAGTTCCTCTTCGGTCTCGGACATTATGACGATCGCCTTGGCCGCAGCTCTTCATTTCAACTCAAGTGATGTTCATATTGAAGCCGAGGAACAAGGAATTGTAGTCCGTTTCCGTATTGATGGCGTACTGCAAGATGTGGCAACCCTCGATCATGAACTTTGGAAAAAAATCATATCTCGCATCAAACTTATCAGCGGACTTAAAATAAACATCATTGATAAACCTCAAGATGGTCGTTTCACCATCTTTCTTTCCGGAGGAAATACCGATGTCCGTGTTTCAACAATTCCCACCGCTTGGGGAGAATCGGTTGTGATGCGTATTTTACGATCCGACGCGATCCAGGTGAAATTCGCGAGCCTTGGTTTTCGTCCACTCGTAGAAAAAAAATTGATGGCTGAAATACAAAAACCTCATGGAATGATTTTGACGACCGGCCCAACCGGATCTGGAAAAACGACCACCCTCTACGCCGTCCTTTGTCTCATCAATCAGCCGGACGTTAAAATCATTACGCTCGAAGATCCTATTGAATATAAACTTGAGGGCATTAACCAATCACAAATCGATCACACGCGCGAATATACCTTTGCCACTGGCTTGCGATCGGTCCTGCGTCAAGATCCCGATGTTGTTATGGTGGGAGAAATTCGCGATGGAGAAACGGCGGATATAGCAATCAATGCGGCACTGACCGGACACCTCATGCTCTCCACATTGCACACAAACGAAGCCTCCGGAGCCATTCCACGTTTGATCGCCATGGGTATCAAACCCTTTCTCCTTGCCCCTTCTTTGAATGCCATTATCGCTCAACGTCTTGTGCGACGTATTCATGAAGCCTGTAAAGAAGAGGTCATTCCAACACCCGAGCAACGGGAAACCGTTAAACAAATTCTCTCCGATCTCCCAAAAAAATCCGGAGAAGCCCCTCCCCCACCCGAAACATGGAAGTTCTATCGCGGCAAAGGATGTGAGGCATGTAATCACACTGGATTTCAAGGACGTGTGGGACTTTATGAAATCATTGTCATGGATGATGTGATCAAAGCCGCGCTTTCGGAAACCATCTCGGAATATCAAATGAAAGAACTCGCCAAACAACAAGGCATGATCACCATGCGTCAAGATGGTATCTTGAAAGTTCTGGATGGCTTAACCACTTTGGAAGAGGTGGATCGCACAACGATGGAATAATAAAATCGTGGCGACCAAAAATCTGTTGATATCAAAAAGCCGCTCGAGCAAGAGCGGTTTTTTCGTATCGTACCTACCAATGGGTTCCCTTCTATTATTGCCAGAACCAGTATCCTATCCTGGTTGATTCAGAGACGTTGAATGTCTCGGTCGGTTCCTCATCCTTACGCATTTGTTCCGGACGACGAGGAGAAAGGTAGTCCGAGGGAATCGTAAACATATAGCGACCCAAGGAATACACACGAGCCTTGGTAAAATCTCGACATCCATCCGGATCGGAAAAAATGACTTGTTGAAATTCATCACGCACTTCACGCAAAGGATAGGCCATGCCCCAAGGAACTCCATGGACAAGCTTCACTACATACAAATAATCGGGTCGATCAGAATGAAGGTAAAAAACGATCCCTTGTGTCTTGATGTTGAGTGTATCGGCGAGTTGTGCTTGGAGTGCATCTTCCTTGCGATCCACAATGACCATCATGGAGGGTATAGACAAACCATTCACAAATAAAATACGTGTGAAAAGATGAGTGACAAGAGCCTTTACTTCCAATCGGTGATCTTCCTTTCCACATCCCCAATCACGCAGGATATAGACAAGGAAATCCACCAAGGTCGGCGGTGTGTAAATGGAAGGAACGGCAAGACTCATGGAACACCTCTTAGAAACGAGACAAAAAAGAGTATCTGATAGAGCAAAACCCGTCAAGGCTTTGCTAAGATGAGCTAAGATTTAAGCGCAAAAAACATCATTTTCCAAACAAAAAAATCATGATCAAGGGGGTGTTCATGACCTTATCTGTCTTAAAAAAATTGTTATAACTTTATTGCTTCCACTTTTAAACTCTCCAGTGGAATCCCTTCATATTGTCTCTTACTGATCTCTGTATCTTCAGACAAAATGTTTACTTTAAATCCTGCTTTCTGTATCAAATCCACATAGGCTTCTCGTAGCAAAGCTCCTCCAACACATCCGGCGATTAATGTTTCATTTTCTCTGTGTTCTTTTGAGATCTCCTTTAATAAAACAATGTCGGAAAGATACATCCGCCCGCCTATCCTTAAAACACGGTAGGCTTCCTTAAAAACTTTCAATTTGTCTGGAGCGAGATTCACCACACAATTACTCATAACCACATCAACCGAATCATCTTCTATTGGAAGATTTTCTATGTCCCCCAAACGAAACTCGATATTTGTATATCCATACGTTAAGGCATGGGCACGAGCTTTCTGTATCATCTCCTCGGTCATATCTACTCCGATCACTTTCCCCGACTCTCCAACTTTTTTTGCAGCTAAAAAACAATCAAATCCGGCTCCAGAACCAAGATCCAACACAACATCTCCTTTTTGAATTTCCCCCAAAGCTGTGGGGTTCCCACATCCCAATCCAAGATTAGCGTCACCTCCTCTTGCGATATCTTCCTCTGAATAACCGATGTCCTTTGCCACACGCCTCTGTTCATCTTTTGCTCCACATCCACAAGAAGAACAACAATGTTTTCCCGTGGCAACATTGCTGTAAAACGTTTTTACAATCTGCTTAATATCTTTTTTATCTGACGGCATAAAAATGAATTTGATTTTGGATGATGGTGCGCCCGGCGGGATTTGAACCTGCGATCTTCAGCTCCGGAGGCTGACGCTTTATCCAGCTAAGCTACGGGCGCATACACAGAGTTTCTCCTACCTATGCCGCCGACCATAAATCAGGCGACGGGACACAGCGTACAAAAAATACTTGGGGTAATCCATAATAAAATCATAGGTCCCCGGATAATGCACTTCTTCTCCACCAAAGCCTTTTTTGAAACGTGTGAATCCTGCCCAGGATGGATGGGTATGCGAGATTCCCCAAAAATCATACCAACCCATGGCCGATTTTTTCGCTTCCATGATCTCTTGCCAATGTAAAAGATAAGGGGCCATAACCTCTCGGTATAGGTTGGATGTGGCGCCATGAAGATAGGTGCGTGTACCAGCTATATCTACAAACAAAGCAGCGGCTATCGATGTTCCTTCAAAGGAAGCGGTGACAAGATGTGTGCACGCTCCCCCCAAAGATCCATTCACGCACTCCAATAGTTTTTGATAATGCTCGCATGGGTGTAAACGGAATCCGTCACGTTTTGCCGTCTCCTCAAACAGCGACCAAACATCCTTCCATTCTTCTGATTTTTTCCGTTCAATCAGCACGCCTTTGCGTTCTGCCAATCGAATGTTATAGCGAGTCTTATGATGCATGGCGGACAGCAAAGTTTCTTCGAATTGAGTGAGATCTAAAATCAAAGTATCCGGAGGTTGAATGGCCGGACTTTGATGTTCCTTTTTTAATCGCTCCCCCTCCCATGCGGGTTCAAATCGTAAAAAATCCATGTGACAAAGCGACCCCAATAATCTCGTGGCCGCTAAGCGCTCCACCGTGGAAATATCAGATGAAAAAACCGGCCCACGAGGACAATACACAAAATGAATCCCCAATGGCCGCTCGATCTCCACAAGCATTGCCACTCCTTTGATCTCCCCTTCTTTTACAAACGCATAACGCACGATCCGATCCCCAAGCGCTTCTCTATACTTCCCCCATTCCCACGACTGCAAAAACGCTCCGGATCGCGGGCCGTTTTGTATCAAAAATGCATTCCAAAGTTGTGCGTGTTCCCAAGGGAGCCATTCCATATTTAACGGGCTCCTCCCAATAACTGTAAGGCTCTCCTCACTCGATCTTCGGTTTGATCCCCATCCACCATGGCCAAAATTTCTTCCACTTGTCGCCTGGCATATCCCAAACTCACAAGCGCCTCCACAGCATCTTGATCCAAGGTAGGTCCTTGTGTTCCATCGGTCAGAACTCCTTTTAATTCCAAAATAATTTTTTGTGCTGTCTTTTTCCCGATCCCTTGGACACTCGTAAAAAAAGCGAGATTCTCTTTTTGAATCGCATCACGCACCTCGCGCGGTGTCGCGGCATAGACAATCTTTTGCCCGCTGCGCGCCCCCACTCCGGAAACAGATAACAAATTCCAAAAAAGTTCCAGCGCTTCTACAGAAAAAAAACCAAACAACTCTCGCGCATCTTCTCGCACCGCTTCGTGCGTATACAAAAGCACTTTACTTCCCTCATGTGGAGTCGCGACATCGGGAATAAAAACTTGATACCCTACCCCGGTATTTTCAACAATCACAAACCCCTTTCCTCGATAAATTACAATACCTTGAAGTGATGCGATCATAAAATCTTTTTCAAAATTCCTTGGTAAGTTTTAATTGATAAAACCGACTCATGCGACGATCAAGTTCTTCTTTGACTTCTCGAGAAAAACGCGGCATAAGTTCTTCTCCCAAAATAGACGCCTGAATTTCTCGCAATATTTTTCCAAACGCAGGCCCGGGTGGCAAGCCAAGTAAATCCATAAGCGCCACTCCATCCAAACCCACTTGTTGAAACAATACATTATTTGCTCTTTTTTCCTGTTCCTCGCGCACGCGTTGTTTTTCTTCTCGCTTCCAGGGCGCATAGGCATGTTCGCTTTGAAGAAAATGAATAAAGGTATCGAGATCACGATGATAATGCCCCTGGCAATATGCGCATGATCCGCAAGGCAAATCCAAAAACAATCCCGCTTGTTGCAAATCAAGAAAATCATCCGCGTCATATCCTCCGGCCTTGGCAACTCCCAAAGAAATTTCAATGCGAGAAGGAACGACTTCTTTTCGATATCCACGCACAGGTTGCATATGATGCGCAATCAAATCTTCCAAAAGCGCGAGATCACGATCGCTGAGACGACGAGTAGAAGCCAATCGTTCCAACAATGCTCGGTAGACAGGAGCATAAATAAGATGTTCATGCCCTGAATAATGCGCTTTGACCCCGTAGGTTTTTGCAAAAAAAATCTGTTGCACTTGAGGAGATTCTTGCGCATGTTGTCTGCAAAACTCTTTATAGGTTTCCAGATAACGCCGGCGAATTTTTGCTTGTTCAACCAATCCTTCTTTGGAAAAACGATCCGAGAGTTTCATGGTTAACCCGGCTTGTTCCCCACGACTACCAGAGTCAGCGGTAAAAAATACACTCGCCCACTTGCCGATGTCATGAACCAAGATAAACACTTCAAAAAGCGCAGCGTGTTCACGAATGGTTTCTTCCACTTCTAAAATTTCTTCTTCAAAACCCTTAAGGCGTCGTAATTCTTCCGCTTCCAACAAATGGATATCTCCTTGGGTGATCGCAAAAAGAGCGGCTAGCATGGATTGCAAGTGATCGCGCAAAAAAGGTCCTTCTCCGTGATACGACGGGGACTGTGGTGTCAAAAGAGACTCGGCAAACAAAGGTTCGGTTCGCGCAACGGTGTCAATCAATTTTTCCGCCTGCTGCCGATACGCTTCATTATCAACAACACGACGCATCATCGCTTCAAAATATTCAGTCTGTTTGGAATGTGAGGATTTGATTGACCGCCACATAGTATTCGCATTTTACGCTATTTCCTTGGTAGCTAAAAGTTGATGTTCCCACGTCAAATAAAAAACAAGGGAAAAATTTCAAACGATCACCGAGGAGCGAGCACCTGTGTCCCAAACCAAAAGACGAAGTTCATCCCCGTCAAGGCAAGCCCGACGACCACCACAGTCCCAATACGCGTTTGGTACAAGGACGGAGAAAGGGAAAAAAGCTCCTGTCAGGTAAGAAATGCTTTCTTTGTTATTTGTAAAGTTATCCGGTGGTTTTCCTGTTTCAGAAAGGTGGATCATAAAGGCTGTGATCCAATCTTCGGGAGTCATGCCTGATTCACCATGATAGGGAGAGTTTTCATCATCTTGAGCATTTTGAAAAATGGAAAGATATTCAATGGGGGTTTTGTTTGCTTCAAGAGGAGGACGAGGGATGAGGTTTCCTTGAAGTGTTCCTTTGTCTTTACGGGGAATAAGGGCAATGCCCGGGGAATGTGGATTGGAAGGATGAGAAGGTTGGAAAAGATGAACGGTCCAACCAGAAAAGGAATCTTGATTGTCTTCTTGTTTCTTAAGTATCTCCATCTTGGTCTTTCCTTGATGATCTTTCGGATCAAAAGACTGTGGCTCATAAACAAGCCCGGGAAAATCTCCGATGTCTGCTCCTTGATATCCTTCCCATGTAGAGAGAGGATCATGGGTATCAAGATCAAAAGAGGAGTCGGACTCTTTATATTTGAGTAGGAATTGTTTGAAGGTTTCTTGGAGAGCATTAAGGCTCATCCCAAAAGGAACAAGGAGGAGTTTGGTAAAACCTTGGTCGTGTTTGGTTTTGAGAGTCTCGCGGCGTTCAAAGAGACGAGAAGCTATTTGTTCGAGAGTTGGCACGGGATATTCATGACCGTCTATACCAGTGATAGCTCCTTCTTTGAGAATGCCTACTTCCTCAAGAAGCTCGACTTGAGAATCGTATTGTTCATGAAGATGATAAAACTTCTCTCCGTACTCAAGAGCTTCCGTATTCTTCCAAGGTTCTTTTTTGACAATAAGGTACTCAAAGTGCTCAAGAAGGAGAGCAAGTCGTTCAAGGTCTGAAGTGGAGAGTTTGCAGGTCACCTCGCGGAGAACGGCGGGTTTGGTAAGGGATTCTTTTGGAATCCCATGAGCTTTTGTAAAATCAATGATCTCTTGTCGCAGAGTCTCAAAATGCGCGCGGTGTTGTTCAGGAAGAGAATCACGGACACTTGAAACCGAATCCATGATGGCCTCGTGGAGAGTAGCGAATAAAGGAGGTTCAGAAGACAGAGTCCCCCTTCGTCCCGCCGTTGGCGGGACTTCGGAGGGACAGTTTTCACTTTTTGTGAAAACTGTTGGTCGAAAAAGAGACATAGGTGCTCGTATTGTAAAACAAAAAAGATGGTCAAGCCATCTTATTTACTACTTTGATTGAGATGAATAAAAAAGTGCCACGGTAACCGCTCCTACCAAAGCCGGATGAGTAGCATCTTGAAACTGATCAACAAAATGAATGTGCGAAAGAAGATGGTGAACTTCTTGACGCAATATTCCATCCCCTCTTCCGTGAACGATGCGTACCACACGTTCTCCTTGAAGATAATGGTGATGCAAAAAACTCTCGAGAACATGCCTGGCCTCCACACCTCTCATTCCATGCAAATCAAGAATAGGAACATCTCCTTCTTCCGCTGCCCACAACAAAACGGATGTATCTTCTTCCATAGATGCTCATGAAGAAAGACAAGTTCCGTTGGAACAACTGCCTGTATATCCCGCATGCTTCACTAAAAGCGGACGCGCTTGCTTCGCCCCTATGACCATACCCTTTTGTAATGTCTGCTGGGGCTTGGAATCCTGCCGATAAATCGTCACGCCTTTGCAATGTAATTTCCAAGCAAGAAGAAATGCCTCACGTACATCAGATTCTTTTGCTTGCGCGGAAAGATTAACTGTTTTGGAAACAGCGTGATCTATGGAAGATTGAAATACCGCTTGCATGCGAATATGTTGCGAGACGGGAATCTCATGAGCTGTACAAAATAATGCTTGAATGAAAGGAGGAACGCCATGGACGCCTTGCACTGATCCGGTCTGTAAAATTTTATGAAAAAGTTTGGAACTCCAAAATCCTTCTTGTCGTGCGATCGTTTCAAACGAAGGCGAGATCTCAAATAAACGCACTCCTTGTCCTGTTTCTCGCACAAACCCCACAGCAAACAAAGGTTCAATCCCCGAAGAACATCCAGCAATCAAAGAAATACTTCCCGTGGGAGCGATCGTGGTGACCGAGGCGTGACGCATGGGAATTCCCCTTTTGTCCCACTCTGATCCCTTGTAAAAAAGAAAGTTTCCACGATCACGCGCCAGCTGTTCTGAAGCGCGATGCGCCTCACTTTGTAAAAATTCCGCAAGATGTTTTGCTTCTTTGAGTGCTTGAGGTGATGCATAGGGAACCCCCAGATGGATAAGATATTCCGCAAAACCCATAACCCCAAGCCCGATACGACGATTCCCTTGCACCATTTTCGCAATCCGAGAATCGGGATAATGACTTTTATCAATCGTGTTATCCAAAAAGCGTACAGCGCTGTGAATCGTCTGGCGCAACAGCCCCCAATCCACATCCCCTTTGGTGGGGATGCCTTTAAGTACCTTGGTAAGATTGATAGATCCCAAGGTACACGCCTCCCAAGGATGGAGTGGTTGTTCTCCGCAAGGATTGGTCGCGGTGATTTCCCCCAAATGTCTTGTGGTGTTTTTGCGATTGATTGCATCCAAAAATAAAAGTCCGGGATCTCCTGTTTCCCACGCGGCATGAACGATCTGCTCAAATAATTTCCGCGCGGAAATTTTTTGTGTGGTTTTGCCGGTGCGTGGATGTCGTAGGGCAATGGAGGTTCCCAACCGCACGGCGCGCATAAACGTATCCGTTACACCAACCGACACATTAAAATTGGTGAGATGCCGCGGATCGCGCTTTGAGGCAATAAAAGTTTCAATATCCGGATGATCAAAACGTAAAACGGCCATATTGGCACCACTGCGCTTTCCTCCTCGCTTCATGACTTCGGTCGCATGATGAAACAATTCAATAAAACTCACTGGACCCGAGGCTTGTCCTCCGGTCGTATGAATCAAATCTCCTTGAGGACGCAGAGGGGAAAAATCAAATCCCGTTCCCCCGCCGGTTTGTTGGATACGAGCGGCACAAGACAAAATATCAAAAATACCTGTGATGGAATCCTCAAGAGGTAAAACAAAACAAGCGGAAAGTTGTGAATTTTTTGTTCCCGCATTCATGAGAGTGGGTGAATTGGGGAAAAAAACACGATTGGAGAAAAGGTCTTCAAACCACGTGGCCCATCGCTCCACATCTTGTGAGGTTCCTTCATAGGAACGTTCCACTTGAGCTATTGTTTTGGCTACTCGATGAAATAACTGACGTGGGGTCTCGGTGACCACACCATTTTTATCGCGCAAAAAATACCGCTCTTGTAAAAGCCAAAGCGCATTCATGCCAAGATGCAGATCGTCCGGAATCCCAAAATATTCACGCACGCGCAAACGTTTTTTGGGTTCACGAATGTAAAGAAGGTAGGCGCTGGCTGTTTCCACATATCCTTGCCCTACAAGCACTTCTTCCACCACCGAAGGAATTTCTTCCGTGGAAACAATCCCTTCAGAAAAACGCGTGTGGATGATACGAGCGATGCGCGAAATAAGTCGTCGCAATTCCTGACCGTTGTGATGTTGTGTGAGACGAAAAGCTTTTCCCACCGTAGTTTCCAATTTATCTTCCACCCACGGTTCGATATGTCCATCACGCTTGCGAACTAAAAATATTTTACTCATACATCTTTATTGTACCATCGCTTCACTCTTCCAAACAGAAAACGACCCGGGAAGGGTCGCCGTTAAAGCGTGGTAAGGGACGCGAGGCGCGCCTTTTGTTCCGCACTTGCTAAAGGACTCAGTACCGCTTGGCCGTACATCGACGCGTGATGAGGGTTACGCTCAACCCACACCACCAACTGTTCCACTTGATCGCTGTCAAGTGTGCTTGAAGCAAGGTCCAATCCAGCAAGAATACAGGAACGCAGAGGCCGCATCCCACGAATATCTGCCGTCACCTTTGTTCCTTTTTCTGCTACAGTCCAAGGACTCAACGTGTTTGCATTCACACCACGCAAATCTACATGATCAAGCAGCGAAAACAGGTGTGGATGACAAGCGAAGTCAAGTGGGATGCCTGACAAAAAGGCAATGCGTTTCCAATCAACCGAGGTGGGAAAGGTGCGAGGAATCCCGATGCGCATCAAAGGAAAAGGAATCATCTCCTTCTTTCCTCTGCGCTGCCAAGTGACATAGCGATTCCTCCATCTTTCCCCATTGATCACGGAGAAACCCGCGGTTGTCACAAGACTAATCCATTCCTTTTCAAAATCAGGGTCGCGTCGACCAAACCAGATGAGACGATAGCCGTCCTTGGTTTCTTCAAGTGCAAACTCAGCATGAGTGCGCGAGGCGGGAAGGTCGTGAAGGAGACGCAGGAACTCGAATGCTTCAAAAAGGAAAGGGTGCATGAAACCTCCCTGTGGAAAGAACGAAACGAAACTATAGAAAACGCGGCCGATTTCGTCAACCGACCGCGCTGTATTTAAAGGTATCCTCCTGCTTGAATCGTCCAATATTGCTTGTACAACCCTTCTTTTTTTATGAGATCTTTGTGTATTCCTCGCATCACAATACGTCCTTTATCCATGACCAAAATTTGATCCGCATCCAAGACCGTGGAAAGACGATGAGCAATGACAAGAGTGGTACGCCCTTTCATGGTTTCTTTAAGCGCGCATTGCAAATCGTGTTCGGTTTTAGAATCAAGCGCACTCGTTGCCTCATCCAAAACCAAAATGGGAGGATCGGCAAGCAAGACACGCGCTAATGCAATGCGTTGTTTTTCTCCTCCGGAAAGTTTGACCCCTCGTTCTCCCACCATGGAATCGTATTTCTTTGGAAGCGCTTTAATAAAGGAATGTGCCTGAGCACGCTTGGCTGCTTGCTCCACTTCCTTCATCGAAGCTGTTGGTTTTGCCAGACGAATATTATTCAAAATCGTGTCATGGAAAAGAAGATTTTCTTGCATCACAAATCCCACACTGGAACGCAAACTCTTTAGTGTCAAATCGCGTAGATCATGTCCATCTATCAAAATGGATCCGCCAACAGGATCATAATGACGCAACATCATTTGCGCGAGCGTGGACTTCCCTGCGCCGGACTCACCCACAATCGCGAAGACTTGACCGTCAGGAACTTGGAAAGAAACATCTTTGAGTACGCGGCGGCTGTCTTTGTAAGAAAAGGTGACATGATCAAAAATAATTTGTCCTTTCACTCGTGTGAGTGTCTTGGCTTTTGGCTTTTCTCGAATCTCTGGAATCTTATACCAATACTCCGAAGCGCGATCAAGATAAACCAAAGATTTGGAGAGATTGGGGAAAGCCATGGTGATCATTTGCACAGAACCGAAAAGAAAATTGGCAAATCCAAGGAACATGATAAGAGTTCCAAGTGTGGTAGATCCATTTAAAACAAACCAGGCGCCCACGGCAAATAATAAGAGACGGCCAAAAATATAAATCGCTCCATAGCCCGCCTCTACGATGGCCCAAAGACGATTGATCGCGAACTGATGTTTGCAAGAAGTAAGATAGAGCTTGGCAAAAATTTTGACGAATCGTCCTTCGTTTGAAAAACCTTTCACCGTTGCGATATTGGCAAAGGCATCAGCAACATGACCGGTAATTTTTTCCCAATACATGCTTGCAGTGTGCTGTTGATGGGAAGCGGCGCGCATGTTGATCACCCCTATGAAAATTGATAGAGGAACCGGGATAAGAGAAACCAAGGCTAAACGCCAATCTAAAAATAATCCAAAAGAAAGAGCGGCGATAAAACGCATGCCCGCTTCTAAAAATGTTCTGACCCCACGAAAGGAGACGTCCCAAACAGCATCCCAGGTATTATCAAATTTGCGCAACAATTCTCCCGAACGTTCTCCTTTGAAAAGTTCCATGTCCAAAAACAATACGCGGTGATACCACTTTTCCAAAAAGACCCCAAGAATTTCATTGCCAAATTTCCAGCTCAAAAACATGTAAAATGCATTGACTCCGGTTTCCAAAAGCACCAATCCTCCCCACACAAAAAGAAGAGGCAAAATGAGTTGAAACGCGGGAAAGACACTCGTGTGTTCATCAACGGACAAAATGATGGAGTCGACAATGGAACCGTAAAGGTAAGGTTCGGTGACCGCACAGATGGCCAAAAAAATCGCAAAAAACAAAAATAAAAAAAGATACCATCGCCAAGGTTTTAAAGATGGAGCAACCATGCGCCAGATGCGTCGATAGTGAATTGTTTTGCGTTCCCCCTTTTTCATGAAGATATTATAGCATGGAGAAATGGTGATCAAAATTTTTTGAAAAAGAAAGACCCGCACCTTTTCAGTACGGGTCCGTGTCTACCAAGCGGTAGAGCGAAGGCGCGAGCCGAAGCCCGCGAATCCAACGCCCATGGTGCCACTTGGCTCTGGCATGTTTACTACCCTGGCTTTGCCAGATGATCCCTTTGCCATTGCATTGGGACCAGGGTAGGACAGGTTGGTGGAGGCTTTTCCTGTCTGTGGGCGGTGCGGATGATCAGACACTCCGCGTCAATGCCCAGCCTCTAAATTGCCCGGGGCCGTTCTCCTTTAACGTCGTTTCCTCGTTGGCACACGGCGAAGTGGCCTGGTGCCCGGCGCGAAGATCGAGAAGGGGGTCCAAGGGGACCCGAGAAAAACACTCGCGCGGGGGGATGGCCGAATGGACGTGTCCACGAGGAAGGGTTGAGCCGCGCTAGGCAGTCGAGACGCGCGGCAGGGGCAGGAGCGGGGAGGCTTCCCCATCCCCAACTCCTTGACGAACGTCCACCTCGGAGGGCAGACGCAAGAACGCCGGTGGCGCGTCGTCGTGCAAACAGGAACGGACGTACCGATCTCCTTCATGCACGAGACGCGAGGGTCGTGGCGCTCCCACAGATGACTTCTCATCATCTCTGGGAGAACCGCGAAAGACCGCTGTTATATATATGATTTCAATCATTTCGTATCAAGATAACCTTGATGCAACAGATCAGAGTCGTTTCACTTTTTCGGTTCTCGAAGCGGCCCCGGAAAAAATCTCCTTATATTTTTTCTGGGACAACTTCATGTCCGTCTCGCGCAAGAGCTCCCCAAAAACATATGTCTTTAGAAAACACCTATAGAGAGAGCCATAGGCCTTTTTTAAAGGGACTCACGCGAGAGTCTCCATGACATAGCGGTTTTGAGGCGGCTCGTGCGCAAGGCGCACTGCACTTGAAAAACCGACCTGCATGGGTAGGTCTGCTCGCCACATGGGTTTCAAAGGCGAACATTCATGACCAAGCAAGTTATCAGTTTTTAGAGTTTTTGTCAAGGGAACCACCAAGTTTCTTGGCTAATATAAGCCAAAAAAATAAGGCCTTTCATTGACGAAAACCTCGAAATACGCTACAATGAAATCGTTGTGTTGGCGGTCTGGGGAGCTCATGCCCCCTAGGGTCGACAGGCACACTCCCAACACTTCTTAGTACTTAATGTCGAAAGACCGTAGAAACTGATATGGCAGAAAAGGAATTCGACCAAGAGTTTGTCGAATATATTGTCCGCGCAATCGTCAATCATCCAGATGACGTCCGCACGGAGCGTATCGTCGACGAGCGTGGCGTACTCATCACCCTCTTCATCAACCAAGAGGATATGGGCTATGTCATTGGTCGCCAAGGCCAGACAGCCCGCGCGGTCCGCACCTTGCTCAAGATCGTTGGCGCTAAAAAGAACGCACGCGTCAACCTCAAAATCTATGAGCCAGAAGGTTCTCGTCGTTCTCGAGACGTTGCGGCTCCAAGCACGGAAGCGTCTGTAGATGATCTTGGCATCTAACCCAAGAAAAAACCGGCTCTGCAAAGAGTCGGTTTTGATTTTCTACGCCAAAGCTTTAACGAAGACGAATTTTCCTTTTTGCCTCTTATGGTTTTTTTCGCTACAGTGCCTTTATCTATGGCAACACGCAAACAAAAATATTTTGATATCCTCACGATTTTCCCAGAAGCCCTCATACCCTATGCTGAGGCTTCCATTTTAGGACGCGCTCAAACAAAAAAAATTCTCACGATCACCGCTCATGATGTACGCACCTGGGCAACGGACAAACACCACACCACTGATGACACTCCCTATGGCGGAGGCCCCGGTATGGTGATGAAAGTGGAGCCGTTTGATCGAGCTATCAAGGCCACGAAAAAACGAGGAAAAAAAGTGCAAATAATCCTCACGGCAGCCAGTGGAAAAACCTTTACACAAGCTGATGCAAAACGTCTTGCCTCCTATGATCAGCTGATCTTTTTGTGCGGACGTTATGAGGGAGTGGACGATCGTGTCCGTGAACATTTGGTGGATGAAACGTTTTCCATAGGGAACTATGTGCTTACAGGTGGAGAACTCCCTGCTCTTGTCATGATTGATGCAATTGCGCGCATGATTCCAGGAGTCCTTGGAAAAAAAGAATCTCTTACCGAAGAATCACATGTAGAAGAAGGGCTGCTTGAATATCCACAATACACAAAACCCGAAATCTATCGCCATTGGAAAGTTCCCCCTATTCTTCTTTCGGGCGATCATAAAAAAATAAAAGAATGGAGAAAGGAACAGCAAAAGAAAAAATAAAAATCACTGGCGCTATGATGACGCCAGTGATTTTTTTATTCTGCTTTTGGAGTTTCTTCTACCGGTATTTCGGAAGGAGTTGACACCTTGGAAGCTTGCGCTTCCTTAGCAGCCTCTTCTGCGGCTTTGGCCTCCTCTTTTGCCTTGGCTTCTTCCTCCTTCGCTGCTTGCGCGGCGGCGGCGGCTTTTGCCTTTGCTTGAACTTCCGCCTGTGTGCGTGCCTCATCTTTTTCCTTCATGGCTTTGACACGGGCTCCGGAAATATGAGTAACACTATGCTTTTTTCCTTCCACAATCTTTTCGTCCACCAAGAGATTCCATATCGTATCTGAGGCTTCAGCTCCCTGACTCAACCAATACTTCACACGTTCCACATTGAGCACCAGCTCTCGCGGTTCTCTGCGAGCGTTATAGTGTCCGAGAATTTCGGTCACCTTCCCCCAGGGATCCCAATGTTTTGGCACGACAATGACACGGTAGCTTGGAGCACTTTTTTTCCCCACTCGTTGTAATCGTATCGATAACATAATTTACACGTAAATCATTAGTTGAGCGTGATTTAACGGTGTCGGCAGTATAAGGCTGTCGCACCGGCTTTGTCAACGCTAAAGGACCTGATGCAAATACTGTCCTGTCAGGCTTTTCTTTTCTTTTAACAAATCTTTTGGCGTCCCTTGTGCCACTATTTCTCCTCCTTTGATTCCTCCTTCCGGCCCCATATCAATCACCCAATCCGCTCCTTTGATCACATCAAGATTATGTTCAATGATCACCACGGTATTCCCTTTATCCACCAGACGATTCAATACAAGGAGAAGACGCTTGATGTCCTCAAAATGCAATCCTGTCGTCGGCTCATCCAAAATATACAAAGTCTTTCCCGTGGCACGACGAGCAAGTTCGGTTGATAATTTCACGCGCTGTGCTTCTCCTCCCGAAAGTGTGGTCGCTGATTGTCCCAAACGAATGTATCCCAACCCCACCTCATGTAAAACATTTAATTTTTCAAAAATTGCCGGCTGATCTGCAAAAAATCGCCGCGATTCCTCCACAGTCATGTTAAGAACGTCGGCAATACTCTTATCCCGATAATGAATATCCAACACTTCTTGACGGTACCGCGTCCCATGACATTCCGGACATTCCACATAGACATCGGGTAAAAATTGCATTTCGATCCGGCGCACGCCTTCTCCGCTGCAGACCTCACAGCGTCCTCCATTTTTTACATTAAAGCTGAACTTTCCCGCATCATAATTGTGAAGCTTTGCCTCTTGACTTTCCGCATACAAATCACGGATGGCAGTAAAAACACCGGTGTAGGTTGCGGGATTACTGCGAGGAGTACGACCAATGGGCGACTGGTCAACTGCGACGACCTTATCAATATGCTCAATTCCTTTGATCATTTTATGTGATCCCGGGTACACCTTAGAGCGATAAAAATGTCGCGAAAGAGTCTTACCTAAAATATCCAAAATAAGTGTGGACTTTCCCGATCCAGAAACGCCGGTCACACAGGTAAGTGTCCCAAGCGGAATATCCACAGTCACATGCTTGAGATTAAATTCATTCGCATCCTCAATCGTCAGTGTTCGCAAACTCCCTTTGCGATAACGGGAAGGAACCGCAATTTGTTTTTTTCCGGATAAATATTGACCTGTCAGAGAATCTTTATTTTTGATGATTTGTGCGGGTGTCCCTTCCGCAACAATCTCGCCTCCATATTCCCCTGCTCCTGGCCCTACATCAAAAATATAATCTGCCGCACGAATCATGGCTGCATCATGTTCCACGACAATCACGGAATTACCGAGCGATTGCAGATGACGAATCGTCTCAATGAAACGGTCATTGTCACGCGGATGAAGTCCAATGGATGGTTCGTCCAAAATATAAAATACACCGGACAAACCAGAACCCAATTGAGTGGCCAAACGAACGCGCTGCGACTCTCCGCCGGATAAAGACATGGCCGAACGATCCAATGTAAGATATCCAAGCCCCACATCCATAAGATGTTGCAAGCGCGTTAAAATTTCCTTGGCCACACGTTCTACCACTAATATCTCATCTTTGCGCAGCCCTTCCTTCCAAGAAACCTGACCTTTTTTTCCTTTTCCTTGAGGAAGAAGTTCCTCAAAAAAAGCATGGACATCCTCAATGGGCATGTTTACGATATCGGCAATATTTTTTTCAAGCACCTTGATTGCCAATACTTCCGGCTTCAACCGTTTTCCCCCGCAAGCAGGACAAAGCATTTTACGCATATAGCCTTCGAGCTCGTGACGCACATATTCGGAATCGGTCTCACGATATTTTTGTTCAAGCTGCGTCAAAATACCCGAAAAGATCACAGATGTTCCTGCGTGGGAATATATCTCTTCCCCCGTGCCGTACAAAATAATGTCTAAAGATTTTTGAGAAAGTTTTTCCAACGGGGTATGAATGGAAAACTTATATTTTTTCCCCACCACTTCAAGCAAAGATAAAAATCCATTTTGATTTCCCGTAATACGAGACCATGGACGTACAGCGCCTTCTGCCAGGGTTAATCGCTTATTGGGAATCACGAGATCGGACTCAAACACAAGCTTGATCCCAAGACCTGTACAATCCGCACATGCGCCCAATGGGGCATTAAAAGAAAATAAACGGGGTTCGGGTTTTGGTAAAAAAAGATTACAGGTGGCGCATCGATAACTTTGAGAAAACATGATGTCGTCTCCAGTTTCATCGTTCATCACCAATAAAAATCCGTTGCCATAATCAAGAGCCTTTCCAACAAGCTCTTTGATGTGAGCGCTTTGATAGGTCACGGCACTCTCCAGTCGCGCAATCAAAATCTCAATATCATGCGGTTTCTTTTTATCTTTGCGTATAGCAATGGCTTCTTCCAAATCCATGAGGAACCCATCAAAACGTGTTTGAGAAAATCCCGCATTAAGCGCGGCCAAAAAAACGTGGCGATGCTCTCCTTTTTGTTGTTGCACAACAGGAGCAAAAAGAAGCAAAGGCTCTTTTGATTTAAGAAGTCCTTCTATGGATAACACGATCTGCTCAAGTGTTTGTTCTTGGACACGCTCTCCACAACACGGGCAATATGATCTCCCGGCACGCGCAAACAACACACGCAAAAGATCATAGGTCTCGGTCACCGTTCCGACGGTTGAACGAGGATTATGTGAAGAAGATTTTTGATCAATCGCTACCGTAGGACAAAGGCCTAAAATTTCATCCACATCCGGTTTATCTTGCAATTCCAAAAACTGACGGGCATAGCTCGAAAGTGATTCCATATAACGCCGTTGTCCTTCGGCGTAAATCGTATCAAACGCAAGAGAAGACTTTCCCGAGCCTGAAAGACCGGTGATCACCACGACTTTATTTTTGGGAATATCAACATCAATGTTTTTGAGATTGTGCTCACGCGCGCCGCGGATGCGAAGCATGTCGGGCTTTTGATCCATAGGATGGACGAAAAGATTAAGAAGAGAGAAAAAAGTGTCGGAAGTCTACCATCTTTTTCCTCCACCGACAAGACAGCCGGGTCACCAAAAACAAAAAACCTTCCATTTCCGGAAGGTTTTGTCTTATCTTGATCTACTTTATTGAAGGTAACAACTCTCAGGTAAAAGTCCCTCAGACCAATCAATGTCATTTCCATCTTTATCCAAAAGATTCCCAGTACTAAAGAAACTACTATTCACACAATCAACGTAAAAAGCCCCGCCCGTATAATGTTCTTCCGGAGCATTTGCCCAACAAGATTCTCCATCCGGAGCTAAACCACAAAGATCAGCTTCACAAATATCTTCAAAATAAAGGTTTCCTTTACCTGGGAACATGGTACGAATATCATCAAGACATGCTCCTTCGCGATTATTATCAGCCATCAAATCATCATAATCACGACAACTCGTCATTCCTGTACAATCCATTTCAATAAAAGAACAGGTTCCTATATACACATCCTCTACACTTTCCGCTGCAATTCCATAGCCAATAAGACCTTGAGGAGTCATGGGCATTCCCAATGCTAAAATAAGGGCAGCAGCCGATGCTGTCACTGTCCCCGGATTCAAAATCAAATCAGGCTCATGCGTATAAAGGCATTGTGTAATTTTTTGCGGCTCGTCTCCACTATACTCATCTTCGGTATCAAGAAGAGCGCAATTGCTAACATTTGGTTCTATTCCAAATTCGTTATCGGGTTCCACTTCTTGACACGACACGCACCTTCCGTTTCCATCAAGTGTAATCGCGCATTGAGTGCCTTCCTCATCACAGGTCATGAATCGACAAGTGGATCCTGCCAATACGGATGGAGTGGTTGCTCCGGCAGAATAAGGAGCGGTCGCGCCACATTTATTATTTCCGTAAGATTCTGCTTGATGTGTTGTTTCTTGATTTGCTTCGTCCACGGCAAACCCTTGCTCTATCAAATCCTCACAGGAAGACTCTGACCCCAACATCACCGGTCGCATCATGGGAATTTGCGGCATTTGCAGTTTTATCAAATAGGGATTCACGAGCTGTAACAAAGCCACGGCACAAAAAAGCAAAATCAACCCTTCCACCACACGCCGTATCCCCTTGGTTGCTTTACTCGCTGCAGCGGAAAATCCTGCGGAAAAAATATACATGAATCCATAGACCATGATCATCACAATCGCAATGACGACCATAGTCGTCATAAGCCAGGTGTACATCGAGGAAATATATGTTCCAAAATCTCCCACCTCCACAAGTCCTCCCACCGAAACCTGCAGCGTGTACTTATTATCCGCAGCGCCCGGATAGCAAAAATAACTTCCGGGCATACATTGAGGCGGCTGATAGTCCATATCCAGATCTCCTCCAAACTGCTCACAAGTATCAATAAGCGGTGGAGTGACTTCAGACTTAAAACACCAAGGATCTTGATCGGGATATTGAGAAAGAGATGTGGCACAGACGATCATAGCAGCATCCTCGTCTAAACATTTTTCCTGACACTGACTTTGTATCATGGATCCTTTGTTTACAGCGCCTTTGTTATCATATCCGCAAAAACACTCACATGATTCTTCTGCCGCAAAAGTTGTAGGTACCACAATCCCCCAAAGACTTGTAACGATCATGGTCCCCAAAAAGAAAATTTTTGCGCGTAACATATCACTTACTCCTCCTCTAGTTGATTATGAATAAGGAGCTCTAAAACATCCTGGGGAATAGACCCTGCAATACGATTTCCGTTTATAAAAAATGTTGGGGTACCTCGCACTCCCGCTGCAACCCCCGCTTGATAATCTTCTAATACCTCTTTGGCAAAATCTCCTTCTTCAAGACAGGAAACAAATGCACCCTGATCAAGCCCTACCTCGAGTGCCAATGACACAAGCCGCTCCTCACTCATATCATTTTGACTTTGGAACAACTTGTCGTGATATTCCCAAAACTTTCCTTGTGCATGCGCACAGACAGCAGCTTCGGATTGCGTTTGCGCAAGAGGGTGCATATCAGCGACAGGAAAATCACGGAACTGATAAAACACGTCGTCCCCATATTTTTGCATAAGAGAACGCATGATATAGCTCGAGTCCCGACAATAGGCGCAAGAAAAATCTCCAAACTCCACAATGGTGATTGCTGCACCCTGGGTACCTAAAAACGGATCATCTTGCGAAACTACTTGAAAAATTCCTTGGGGTAAATCGACATTGGCTAACGTGGAACTGGAGGTTTGATCGCGAAGAAACGTGGATTGCAAAGCTTCCATATCCCCTGTGCGTATCAAAGTGATGAAATGCACCACACGATAGGCAAAACCACCTATCACCAAAAGAATAAAAACGGTAAAAATCATCGCAATCCAATTGCGCTTGCGATGACATTGTTGATCAATGATTCCTCCTGGCTCCATAAAAATATACTTACAGAAAGTATAGCACACTTCCTAAGCGAATCCCTTAAAAAAACCAGGAAAACAAACAAAAAATGGGCGAATTCCTTTGACAGAAAGGGGATAATCTGGTACGCTTTCATCGCTTTGTACGTTTTGTTGATTCTTCTTTTACTCTCCTTTATGTCTTCTCAAATCCTTTCTTACGTTCAACTAGTCCTTGCCGTCCTTCTTGTGGGATGCATTCTTATCCAAGCCCGTGGAGCTGGCCTTGGGGCCATCTTCGGCGGAGAAGGAAATATCTACCGCACCAAACGCGGAATGGAAAAGCGCATTTTCCAGGCAACCATTATTATCGCCATTTTGTTCTTCTGCGTTGCGCTTGCCAACTCTATCTTCTCATGATCTTGTGTCCGTCCTCTCACCTCAAATAGGTGATGAGCCTCTGGTTCCTGCATCGGAAAAAAATTCATTGGATCTTGCCACCCGACAGGTTCAGGCCATTGCCAAACCCCGTCGCTTCCCTTCTTGGAAACAGTGGAAGCAACTTTCCCGTGTTCTCAATCGTTTTGAACGTAAATTGAGTTTTTTTGCTCTGGGATGTCTTATTTTAGGATTGGGTATTGTCGGAGGATGGTATGTCTTTACCCATCGTATAGATATTCCAACCATAGGTGGAGAATATACCGAAGGATTGATCGGACAACCGCAATATCTCAACCCTCTCTACGCGACTGCTAAGGATGTGGATGCTGATATTGCTTCCCTTCTTTTCTCCGGTCTTATGAAATGGGATCCGGAAGAAGGGCTTATCAATGATTTGGCCTCAGATACGGTCATTTCCGAAGATGGAAAAACCTACACAATCACCTTACGTGAAGATGCGACTTTTCATAATGGCGATCCGGTCGAGGCGCGCGATGTGATCTTTACCATCAATGCGATTCAAGATGCCTCGTACCACAGCCCCTTGGCTGTAAGCTTTGCCGGTGTCACGGTCGCTCAAACCGACGAACACACCATCACCTTTACCTTAAACGAACCTTTTGCTCCTTTCCTTTCCGCCCTGACCGTTGGAATCCTTCCCGCCAATGTTTGGGGATCGATTCCTGCCGCCCATACGCAACTTGCTTCCTACAATCTTGAGGCCATTGGCAGCGGCCCTTATCGATTTTTGGAATTTTCCAAAGATAAAACCGGCAGCGTCCGTTCCTACACATTGGAACGCTATGATGCGTATTATGGCAAACAGGTTTTTATCGAAAAAATCACGTTCAAATTTTATTCGGACACAACCTCGGCTCTTCAAGCGTTTGAAAATCACCAAGTGGAAGGATTGGGATATATTCCCTTTCGTCAACAAGAAGAATTGGAAAAACGCCGCGGACTCATATTGTACTACCCCACTATTCGCCGTGAGATCGTTCTCTTTTTCAATCAAGAATCCCAAGCGGCATTAAAATCGATTGATCTACGTCTCGCATTGGCACAAGCTACTGACAAACAAATCATTTTGGATGATGCTGCACGGGGAAAAGGTAAGGTGATTCATACGCCTATTCTCCCTGATATGTTGGGATTCAACGAGAATATTGCTGATACCTTTGATGTGATGGCAGCCAACACCCTCCTTGACGACACATTTGATTGGGCCGAAAATCAAACCTATCGCTTGGATCCAAATATCACGTCAGAGGAAGAAACAGAGGAAGAAAAAGAAGAAACTGATACTGATAAAGAAACGGTTGAGAAAGAAATCGTTATTGAGGAAACTGCGGTAGTTGTGGAAGAAGAGCCAACCGGACTTCCTGCAAATATATTGCGATTCACCCTGACTACCATTGATAGCGGAGAATATATCCGTGCGGCTGAACTTTTGTCAGAACAATGGAAAGCGATCGGTGTAACCTTGGATATCAAGACCGTGTCTGCAGAAGATTTTTACTCCCAAGTTTTGGAACCAAAAAATTATCAAATCCTTTTGACAGGTGTTTTACTTGGTGTCGACTCTGATCCTTATCCTTTTTGGCATTCCTCACAAATTCACAGTGGCGGGCTAAATCTCGCCGGATACGCCAATACAGATGTGGATACGCTTTTGGAAGAAGCGCGCGCGGCAATAGACGATGGAGTGCGCGGTGAAAAATATCGCGCGTTCCAAGACCAAATCCACAAAGACATGCCTGCGATCTTCTTGTATCAATCCTCTTATGGCTATGCTTTGCCCGATAAAATTCAAGGCGTTTCCATCCCTTCAGTAATTTTCCCTTCAGACCGTTTTGCTCGTATTGAAAATTGGTATATCAAAACTAAAAAAGCTTTACACTGATTTCAAAAAAATTTTCATTGCGGATGTGGTGAAATGGCATACACACTAGCTTCAGGAGCTAGTGCCCGCAAGGGCGTGTGGGTTCAAGTCCCACCATCCGCACCATTCTTCGCACCAGCGAAGAATGCCCTTCGTAGCCTTGGCGAAGAAGGGCTATAGATAAGTCATGTTTGTTCTGTTCAAAACGGCTGGTGCTACGAATGGCACAGCCATAGTGGCCTCACAACGGCGAGATGACACAGCCCCCTGTTGCTGCTTCACACCAGCGAAGAATGCCCATAAAAAAATTCAGTGAAAGCCAAACCCACTCACTTCTTCAAAACGCTCTGCGTTCCCAAATATTCCGACAAAAAATCCATCTCATAAACCTTCATGCTCCCTTTGTCCCAGCCTACGAAACCTTTCGCAAGCTGACCAAAGATCACATGCTTCAAAGAGGATTTTTCCTCTTTACTGCCTCCCCACTTTGTGGATGTGAGGCCACTTCTCTTTATTCATTATTCATCGTGATCCTGTTTGTTTTGGTATGACCAACATGCAAAAGCCGCAACCGCGACGTCCGTTTCCAGGCCGCCGCATGCGCAAACCGTTCCCTCCGGGACAACGCCCACTTCGCGGTGGAGCGCCTCGCCCTCAAGCGGAACAAAAACAAGGCCCCTCTCCCCTGGCCTCTTCCCCGCACCTACGCGTCATGGTGCTTGGTGGATGTGAAGAAGTGGGACGTAACTGTACCTTGCTTGAGTATGGCAATGACATTATCTTCATTGATATGGGGCTTCAGTTCCCCGAAGAAGATATGCCTGGAGTGGACTACATCATTCCCAATACAACTTATGTCAAAGGCAAGGAAAAAAATGTCCGCGGAGTGATTATCACCCATGGACATTATGACCACATTGGAGGCATCCCCCACGTCGTCCCCAATATCGGTAATCCTCCTGTGTATGCGCTTCCTGTTGCCGCGGGAATCATCAAAAAGCGTCAACAAGATTTCCATACCCGCCCCATCAATCTTAAATCAGCAAAAGTAACCGATGTCCTTCGGTTGGGTGTATTCCAAGTTTCGTTTTTGCACATCAACCACAATATCCCCGATTCTGTGGCTGTGGTGATCGAGACTCCTGTGGGTGCCTTGATACATACAGGGGATTGGAAGTTTGATTTCCATCCCGCAGGAGATCAAATGCCCGATTTTCATCGTATTGCAGAAATTGGACAAAAAGGTGTGCTTGCTTTATTCGGCGACTCTACCAATGCCAACAAACCCGGCCATCAAATTTCCGAAAAAGTCATTGGTGAGGAACTCGAAGGTATTATCGAAAAAGCTCCGGGTCGTGTTATTATCGGCACCTTTGCTTCCCTTCTCTCCCGCGTCAAACAAGTCATCGAAATTTCCGAAAAGCTTGGGCGTAAAATCGCACTCAACGGCTATTCCATGAAAACCAATGTGGAGATTGCTAAAGAGCTTGGCTATATCAAATGTCATCGCACAACCTTTATTACCCCCGAGCAAGTGGATCATTACCCTCCGGAAAAAATCGTGATCTGTTGCACGGGTGCGCAGGGAGAACGTAACGCCGCTCTTAATCGCATCGCCAATAACGAACATCCAAGTTTGCGTATTCAACCCGATGATACAGTCGTGTTTTCCAGTTCCATTGTTCCGGGAAACGAACAGGCTGTACAACGCCTCAAAGATACTTTATGTCGAAAAGGAGCGCGTATTCTCAATTACGAAATGATGGATGTCCATGCCGGAGGCCATGCCAAAAAGGAAGACATCAAACTCCTCTTGGCTTTATTGCGTCCCAAGTATTACGTTCCTATCGAAGGCAATCATTTTCTTTTGCGAGAAAATGCCCAGGTTGCCTATGAAATGGGGTGGAACAAAGAGCATGTCTTTGTGCCTGATAACGGACAGGTTATGCTTTTCACCAAAGAGCATGCCGAACTCACAAAAGAAAAAGTGCCTACTGATTATGTATTTGTGGATGGACTTGGAGTGGGAGATATTTCCGAGGTGGTATTGCGTGATCGTCAGGTCCTTGCCGAAGATGGCATGGTGGTGATTGTGGTGCAGATTGATGAAAAAACCGGATCGCTTGTCGGTTCCCCGGACATTATTAGTCGCGGCTTTATCTTCATGAAAGAAAACAAAGAGATTATCGAGGAAGTGCGGCATCGTGTAAAAAAGACGGTCGTGGATAAAGATCCAAAGTCTGCAGCTGATCCCAATTATATCCGTAATCAAATCCGTGCGGAGATCGGTAAATTCCTTTTCCAAAAGACCGAACGCCGTCCTATGATTCTTCCTGTGTTGATCGAGGTGTAAAAACATAAAAACCACTGGCATAAATGATCCGTACCCCAAAAAGTGGACACAAAAGTGTCCGCTTTTTGATTCTGTTAAACTACTATCATATGAGCAAAAGAACATTCACAAAGGAACAGATCGATAAGATGTTAAGAAACACAAACGTATC